>WNFX01000258.1_pt1 | contig 89200 bp, 76 predicted proteins | sample 5400111 | NCBI WGS metagenome assembly WNFX01 (sample SAMN13153363, study PRJNA577476) | soil metagenome | isolation source: 40 cm soil or saprolite under grassland replicate 1 | place: USA:California | collected 2016-06-15
GAACACGTCGGATTGGGGCAAAATTGAAGCGACGCATTCATGGGTTCTGTTGATATTTGCATATTCACAGAATGCCCACTTATGCGTCTTTTTTCAAGTCTCCCCACCCCTCCATTTCACCACTTAGCGGGGTTCTACCTGTTCTAGAATCCACACCCCAGAATCCTGAGATGCGCGTAACACGCTGAGATGCAGCGTCCCAATTCCCTGCGAATAGCTCAGAAGCCTTGTTTTTTTCCTATTTCCATGCAATAATCTGCAAGAATCCGTTCTATTGAATATACTAATGTTTATGTGTGTAAAGCAAATGATTTGCCAAATCCGAGAGGAGGCGGCGGGGAGGAAATCGATAAATCGCGGACGCGCCCAGGCTGGTCCCTACGCCGTTGGATGGTGCATGAATGGGGCCTGGATGGTGGTGTGGATGCGATGGATCAATGGGCATCAATCATGGTGGGACGCGATAGATCACGCTGTAGGGACCACGTTTACGGCGTCCGCGATTTATCGGTTTCCTCTCCGTCGGCAACCAGAGAGCGTGCCCAACAGGAATGTTCTCTAATAGGCAATTATAAATAATGCGTTATCAAACAATCGTGGAGGGACAGATGTCCCATCCATCTCTACAGGGAAATTATGAGATTATGGCGTTATGGGCGCGCGATCGAACAACTGGGGCAGCGCTACCGGCTCGACGGCGCACTGGGGAGCGGGGGGATGGCCGATGTCTGCCTGGCGTGGGACGAACGGGACGAGCGCGAGGTGGCGATTAAGGTGATCAAGCCCGATGTGCTCGATCAGCGCTCGCTGGACCGCTTCCTGAAGGAGGCGGGGCAGGTGGCGAACTGGCGCCATCCCAATATCCTGCGCATCTATAGCGATCTGAAACTGGAACTCCTCGACGCGGCCCAGGGGGCGATCGTTCCCTATATCGTGATGGAGTATGCCCAGGGCGGCGATCTGCAGAAGCGCCTGACCAGCAACCAGCCTTATCCCCTCGCCGAGACGCTGGAGATCTTCGCCCAGCTCTGTAGCGCGGTCGCCTATGCACACGAACATGGCATCATTCACCGCGATCTGAAGCCGCTCAATATTCTCTTCCGCGCACTGCCCGACGGCGAGGAGCAGGTGGTGCTGAGCGATTTCGGGCTGGCCGTGGAGATGGATGCGACCCACCATACGTTCGCGCGCGGCGGGACGCTGCCCTATATGGCGCCGGAACAACTGCTGAAGGGGCGCGTGGGGGCGGCGAGCGATATCTTCGCGCTGGGCGTGATCCTCTACCAGCTCTGCACGGGCCGCCTGCCGTTCCGCCGCACATTGCAGGATCTGCGCCGCCCCGACGCCTTCGCGCTGCCAGCGCCGCCCAGCAGCTTCGAGCCGTCTCTGCCAGCCGCGCTCGATGAGGCCATTCTGACGGCGCTCGAAGAGGAGTCAGCCGCCCGCTACGCCGATGCAGAGCAGTTCTGGCACGCGGTCCAGGATAGCATCTCTTCGCTACAGACCTCGACCCGCGATCGCTCGCTGCCTGTATCCAGATCCGGCAATGCGCAAAGGGGGTCACAGACGCGTATTGTGCGCGACTCTTCGCCCTTCTCGACGGAGCCGCGCCAGACCTCGCACCCGACGCAATCCGATCCGAACGCGCTTAGCGGGCGCTCGTCGCGTTCGCGTCGTGGTGTGGCCTCGTCGTCCACGCGCTCCACGCTGGACAGTCACCCGGCGGCATCGCGGCGCTTCCAGACGCGCATCCTGCCGCCGGAGGATTCTTCGAGTGCGCCTTCACAACATTCTTATGGTTCGTTGGGGCTTGTTCCGCCTGATCCCGACGCGACCCCTGTGATATCGGAGCCGGAGATCGATACCGATGCGGGTGTGAATGGTGGTATGAACAGTGGGGTAAATGGCGGGCTTGTGGGGCGCGGCGGGAATGTGGGGCGCGGCGGGAATGTGGGGCGCGGCGGGCTTGTAAACCGCGCCCCTACACCAGGGGGTCTGAACGGTGGCCCGATGGGGGATGGGAGGTCGGCGGCAATACGCGCTGGCCGTGGCGCCCGACCCACGCCGCGCTCCAATGCGCCGCTGCGCCCGGCCCCACGACCGCGCCGGGCCGTCAGGATACAGGGCCGCTTCTCGCCGCGTATCGTTCTCCCCGTCTCCATCACGCTCGTCGTGCTGCTACTGGGGGGCGGCCTCGTCTATTTCGTCCCCGCGCTCCACGATCGGCTGCTCCCTGGCGCGATCGTTACCGTGCTCATCGCGCCCACCAGTCAGTCCGTTCAGCGCTCCTACACTATTCCGGCGAACGATGTCTCCGCCCGCCGGGTGACATCCTCGCAGGCGCAGTCCCAGGCGGCGCAGGCAACCGGTCACAGGCAGGTGCAGGCAACGCAGGCGAAGGGGCAGTTGACGTTTCTGAATGGTGCTTTTGTTGCACAAACTATACCTTCTGGAACTATGATTACAGGAAAAGATGGCACTCAGGTGATAACGAATGTGGCCGCAACTATTCCTCCGACTAATCCTAATACTAATGCTAACGGTAAGATTAATGTTCTTGCTCATGTGGCTAACGTCGGAGTAAAAGGAAACATTCCAGCATTAGATCTAAATCAAACTTGTTGCGTAGCAGGAAGTGCGGTCTTCGTCAAAAACCTGAACGCCTTCACAGGAGGTCAGGACGCGCAGAACTACAATTTCGTCCAGCAGAGCGACGTAAATGCCGTCGCCAATCCACTGGTGGTTACGTTAACCAGACAGGGAAAGGATGGATTGAAGGCGCGGCTGAACGCGGGCGAGCAGATCGCGGGCACGCCACAGTGCACGCCCAACGTAGCCACCGACCCAAAGAGTCCGGTGGGCGACACAGGCGTCAACGTCGCCGCGACGACCGTCAACGTCACGGTGCAGTGCAGCGCCGAAGCGTACAATCAGTCGCAATTGCAGGGGCGCATCGCGGATCAGGGAGCCGCGCCTCCTGGTCCTAACTACGTGCCTGGTGGGAGCCGCATATCCCAGGTCACGGTGCAGGGAACGAACCTGCTGGTCAACGCCGCGACCACCTGGGTCTACCAGATCGATCGCGCGCAGCAGCAGCGCCTGGCGCAGAGCATCGCCGGAATGACCGTCGCCGATGCCACGCGCCAGCTCGCCCATGCGCCGGGTGTGCGCGGCATCGTCATCCAGGGCCTATCCGCCGCCAGCCAGCTCCCAGGAGACCCGGCGCGCATCGCGATCGTTATACAACGGTAGGGGCCTGCCTTGCGCGGACCCTGGGAGCCATTGGAGAGAGTTGTTGTGATGGGTCACAAGGTCCGAGCAAGGCAGTTGGCTCACAGGGCCCGCGCTGAGGATATGATATAAATTAAATAGAGGGAAAATTTAGGGATATATGGTCATGACACGACCGGAGATTAACAAAGGAATGACGATAAATCCGTCGATGCTCGTAGGGACCAGCCTGGGGCACTGGTTGCACACCATTGCGAACGGGGGTAGGGACCACGTTTACGGCGTCCGTGATTTATCATTTTCCTCCGCGTTGGCAGCGATGGAACGGTGCCGCACGGGTAGGAAACGATAAATCGCGGACGCGCCCAGGCTGGTCCCTACCAGAAATTGTCGGAAATCGTGAGAAATCGCAATGATATGCCGTCTCTCATCGAACCAATCAGGCGTATCAATAACATAATCGAATAACAGAAAATGTTCGCCCTGTGGGCAGGCGCCTTGCGAGCCCGCCCACACACGCCCACTACACGATTCCGGCTGGATAGTGTAAAATAGGAACATAAACGGGAAAAGCTATTTTTTAGGGACGGAGGTACGGCCAATGAGACAAGGGAACGGCACCGACTTACTGGGAGTCAATGACCCTCGCGGTTCGACTATCGGTATTATCTATGTGACCCCCCAGGATGATAGGAAGAGAGTGCTGGCTGCCATATTGACACAGGAGAAACTTGGTCGTAAGCAGGTCGCTGTAGTACTACCGGAACACAACAAAGCATTTCAGCGCCCGGTAGACTTCGACGATTTGAAGACGATGCGCCGCAAGCTACAGGCGCAGATCATCTTTATCGCTTCCGGTGGCCCCGGTCCTGCGGAGTTCGCGCGCCAGCGGCGCTTTCCCGTTTATTCGTCCCTGGAGAACTATGCCAGCGCCCTGCGCGAAGAACTCGCGGTAGATGGTGCGGCGAAGAAAGGCTGGCTCTTCGGCTCGCCCTGGGCGAAGTCTAACGGGAACGGGAACGGGCAGCCGAACGAGCCTGCCGCGCCTGTGACGCCCCGTAACGCGCCACCTTACCCGGATAAAGAGCAGGACGAGCCGCGTCATGGCGGCATCGCGCCGTGGGCGGCGGGCGCGGCGGCTGGTGGCGCGGCAGCCCTGGGAGCCGGGTATCTCTTGAACGGCCATAACGGCACCGCGAATGGAGCCAGCCCGGCCAACGGCACGTATCGCGACCCCAACACACCTCCCGGCGCGGTCATCCCAACCACACCGCACCACTTCACCAACGACGAGGACGATCTGGGACCGCTGCCATCGTCTCCGGCGTCTCCGGCGTCCCCCGCGCCGTACGAAGATGTATCCGGTCCAACGCAGGCGATCCCTCCGCCCCGGCCTGATAACGGCGCTATGAGCGCCGGAGCTGGCGCGAACAATATCATAGAGCTGCCGCGCCGTGGCAAGCCGACGACGCCGCTGCCGCAGCATGCGCCCGATCCCGCGCCCGTCGTCGTGCCGCCCGTCCGTGCGGCCAGCCCGGTCGCAGAACCGGAGCCGACGCCAAAGAACTTGCCACCACGGCGCACCAGTGGCAAGATCCCCGCCGTTGGCCTGGCCGCCGGAGTTGCCGCGCTCGGAAGAGCCGCCGCCACGCACGCGGTCACGCCGCCACGCGCCCGCACCGGCACAACCGGCACCATCGCTCGTGCTGGCACCGCGTCAGGAGCCACCGCTACCACCGTCCCACGCACGGGCGGCGGCGCGAACGTCCCGCCACGCAGCACGCCTCCGGGTAGGGGCGGTGGTGGTGGCGGCGGTGGTGGACCTGCCAACCGGCGCCGGGGCCTGCTCCTGATCCTGCTCATAGGACTCATCATCGCCCTGCTCGTCTTCGGCGGCATCCTGGTCTTCGCGCGCCCCGGCAGCAACGGCAATAGTAATCCGTTCTCAAACGTCTTCAAGGGGCAGGCACCGGCGACCGTCACCATCACGCCGGACAGCAAGACCGTGCAGGATAACTACACCATCGTCGGGGCCAGCACCACCAACACGCAACAGCGCCAGGTCGCCGTACTCAGCGACCTGGGCAGCGCGCAGGCGCCCACGGCCACCGTGAAAGCGACGGGACATAACGCGCACCCGGCCACAGAGGCGCATGGAACGCTCACCTTTTTCAATAACTCGGCAGCCGCGCAAACGGTCAGCGCTGGAACCTCCTTTAACGTAGGTGGTGGCGTGAATATTATAACCAATGCGCAGGCAGGCATTCCTGCGGGCAATGGCTTTACCAATGGAAGCAGCACGGTCGGTGCTCATGCAACGCCCGCTGGTCACGCTGGCGATATCGGGGCCTACACATTGAATGTCACCTCATGCTGTGCTACCGGCATCTCGGTCAGTAATACCGTCGCCTTCACAGGTGGGCAGGACGCCGTCAACTACACCTTCCTGCAACAATCCGACGTGAATAATGCCATCTCGCAGGCAACCAAAGACGGTACGAAGCAAAACGCGCTCGCCGACCTGCAGAAGCAGATAAAATCCACCGAGCAGCCGCTGGGAGCGACGCACTGCACGCCCACCACCAGCGTCGACCAGCCCATCGGCGATAAGGGGAGCAACGTCGCCAGCGCCAACGTTACCTACCTGGTCAAGTGTACCGCGACCGTCTACGATTTCCAGGGCGCGCAGAACATCGTGCAGGGGCTGCTCACGACGAAGGCAAGAACCAGTCCTGGCGCGGGCTACGGGCTGGTCGGCGCGATCCAGACCAGCCTCACCGGGCAGACGAAGACCGGCAACGTCCTCTCGCTCTTCTTCAGCGCGAAGGGCATCTGGGTCTACCAGTTCACCGATGCGCAGAAGCTGCAACTGGCAAAAGCGATCGCGGGCAAGAGCATTGCCGACGCCCAGAGCATTCTCAACGGTACTAAAGGAGTCAGCTCGGCGAAGATCGATTATAATGGAGGCAGCACGTTGCCCACTGATCCCAACCAGATCTCGATCGTGATTCAGCCGATATCAGGTCTGCCTGGAACGGGCAGGGGCACGCCAACCGCCGTCGTTGGAGCGCCGACCACCACGGCGCCGACCGTTCAGAGCGGGACGCCGCCGGCGGTTAATGGGAAGGGAGGAGTCAATCCTCCCATCAATTCGTAGGAAAGGATAGTAGCGCGCATGCTGTCTCTAGAGGGCAAGCAGCTCGGCAATTATGATGTCATCCGCCGCATTCGCGTGGGAGGCATGGGCGCCGTCTATGAGGGTAGACAGCGCACCGCCTTCGATCGCCGCGTTGCCATCAAGGTCATTCTGGGTAACTACGCGGATGATCGGGAGATGCGACGCCGCTTCGCACGCGAGGCGCGCATCGTCGCCCGGCTGCATCACCCGCATATCCTGCCCCTGATCGAGTTCGGGGATGAGCAGGGTATTCTTTATCTCGTGATGCCCTTTATCGATGGCGGCACCTTGACGAGCTACCTGCGCCGCAGCCTGCCTGACCTGGGAGAGGTCGCCGCGATCTACCAGCAACTGCTGGACGCCGTGGAGTACGCCCACGACGAGGGCCTGATCCACCGCGACATCAAATCCTCGAACGTGCTGCTGGAACTGCGCCGCAGCGGTCCGCCCTACGTCTACCTGGCAGACTTCGGCCTCGTGCGCACGCTGCGACAGACCCAGGTGGAGCAGGCGGGCAAGTCAATTCCGCTGGACCAGGTGCCCGGCACGCCGCACTACATGGCGCCGGAACAGACGCGCGGCATCGTCACGCCACAGACCGATATCTACGCGCTCGGCGTCCTACTCTATCAACTGCTCACTGGAGAGCTGCCTTACAACGATGACGACGATATCCGCGTCATCCAGATGCACCTGAGCGCGCCCATCCCACAGCCCGGCGCCTACGACCCCTCGATTCCGCGCGAGCTGGACGAGGTTGTGCGCAAGGCGATGGCGAAACGCCAGGACGCGCGCTACAAGACCGTCGCGGAACTGCGCGCCGCCTTCCTCGCCGCCGTCAGCGGCCCCATCGCGAGCGTGCAGGAGGAGGAGCCTCCAACCTTGCCCGATGTGTCCGAGCCCTCATCGTCGCGGCGCATGGCTACCATTCCGCTCGCCCAGGAGGAGCCGCTGCCCATCGTCATTCCGCGTCGCCCGACGCGCAGTGCTGCCCTGCAACCATTCGCGCCTTTACCGCATCCTTCAGTCAAACTCGCCCCCATAGCGGTCCGCGAGACACATGATCTGCACGAAATGCATGAGAAGCCGCTCGTCACCGAAGTCGTCAAGAATCGTGTGCGCACCACGGAAGAGCCGGCCAGGCCGAAGCCGGGGCGTCTGAACATCGCCTTGTTCGCGGCCATGATCGTCCCGGTTACCCTGATTGTGCTGCTGATCATGCCGCACGTCCTGGGCATCAGTTTTTTCCCTTCCGGCTTCCCGCTCTTCGGCACGCCGCCCGTCGCCACCATCTTTATCACCGCCCAGAGCAAGATCGTGCAGGACAACTACGTGCTGACTGCGTCTCCGCAGGTCAAAACGCCTGATCTGAACAAGCATACCGTGCCGGGGCGTGAATTGAAGGGGAGGGCCTCCGGCAGGCGTACCGTGCAGACGACCGGCACAAAAACGATCGCAGGCGTCCAGGCGCGTGGCACCGTCGAACTGACCAACAATACGAACAACCCGGTCTTCGTGCCCGCGCAGACCATGTTGACCAGCGCAACGGGCACGCAATTCCAGACCGTGCAAAACGTGCAGATCCCGCCGCGTGACGCCCAGCAGGGGAACCAGGTCGGCGTCGCCGTCATTGCCGTGGCCTCCGGCGTCTCCGGCAATATCGCGCCCTTTGCCCTGAACGGTCCCTGTTGCGCCAACGGCATCACCGCCCGGAACAGCGCCGCCTTCTCCGGTGGCGCCAATCCGCAGGTCGTGCGCGTTATCAGCCAGACCGACCTCGATGGTGTGCAGAGCGCCCTGCTAGCCACCTTACAGCAGCAGATAAGTGAGCAGTTGCAAAAGCAGGTTGGCAGCAACGAGGCCAGCGTGGGCAAGCCCCACTACACCACCCATGCTACCTCCGACAACCCGGTCGGCACGCAGACCAACCAGGTCGGGATCACCATCACCGTCACCGGCACGCTCACCGCCTACGATCGCGCCGCCGTCGGTCGTACCGCCTCAGCGCTTCTCAGCAGGTCCGCCGCGCAGACATTGGGGAAGCATTATCAAGTGCAGGGTACGCCCGCCGTCGGTGCGCTCTCCGTCGTCGAAGTGACCAGGGACGGCGTGATCTACCTCAGCGCCCCCGTACGCGGCACCTGGGTCTACGCCCTCTCGCCGCAGCAGATAGATACCTGGCCCCAATACATCAAAGGCGCGACCTCCGCTGCTGCCCTCGCCTATCTCAGCACACAACCGGGCGTCGCCGGAGTCGAGATCCGCCTGCCCTTTGGAGCCGACCATCTGCCCACCTCGATGGACGAGATTCGCATCGTCCTGGTAGGAAGCAACGGATCGTCCTCGTAGGCGGAGAAGAAATGGTTGAGACCACTCCCCTTGTTCCCAATACAATTCACTTAACGATGTCGACAGTAGGGACAAGGGGCGGATGGGGGCTTGGCGCTAGTCCTCTGGCCAGCGCCACAAAGTCGACAGTAGGGACAGGGCCTTGCGCCTGTCCTTCCGCCAGCGTAACGAAGTCGGCAGTAGGGACAGGCGCAAGGCCCTGTCCCTACTGTGTGAGCTCGTGAAGTCAATGGCATTGACCGCAAGGCGCGCCCTGGGAGCCAGTTCCCGCGACCTTCACCACAAACTCATCCATTCTTACCTTGACGCCTATAGGGAAACAATGTCGTGGCCCCAACCCTGCCTGGCCTCAATCGTAATGCTTACTGAGTGCCCAGTTCACCGCGAGTGGTACCTTCGGCTGCCGCAAGATCAGGATAGGAGCATGATTCTCAAAGGCCACACACTCATCGCAGGAAGTCCTGGCGGCCAGCGTCACCGAGCTGAACCCCCGTGCAGCGTCCTGGGGAGGAATATTGATCGTGATGAGGACCTGGCCGGTACACCCTTGCGGTCCCCAGATATAGAAGGCGTTGTATCCGCTGATCGGCGGGGGCAGATGATAGCGCCCACCGAATTGCACGAGCGCAGCAGCCTCGCCATAATTGGCGGTAAAGATGCAGGCCACCCGCTGCTCATCCGGTGGCAGGCCGTGATACACCTGAGCAATCAACGCGACCTGCTGCTCCCAGCCAAAGCGATCCGCCAGGGCTTGCGGCAAGCCGTAGCTATCGCCTGATTCCTGCTGCGACCCTGCGCTGCCACTCTTGCCATACACGTGCCCATACACAGCGGGGGGCAACACCGGCATCACCGCGGGGGCCAGCAGCACGCCACTTACGGCCAGCACCACGGGATAGGCCGCGACCCATCTGCGCCAGCGCACCCGCCATGTACCGAGCAGCACCGCCCCACCGGCAAACAATGGCGGGTAGGCCGGTGCCAGAAAGTAGGATTTCCCCTGAATCGCCATGAAGAGCACGAAGAGGATGAGATACGCCCACCCGAAGACCCGATAGCGCGCACCGCGTGCAGAGAAGAAGTACCCCAGTCCTGCCCCCCACAAGAGCACCGAGAGGGGATTCATACCGAGGATCTGGTTGGCCAGGAAATCAAGCGGCGTCCCACCGGCGCTATGATTTTGGGAATAGCCCGCCCAATACTGGAACGATGCCCAACCATTGGCGGCATTCCAGAGCAGGAATGGCAGGAAGAGAGCGAAGGCGATCAGGCCACCAAACAGCGTCCAGCGGGTGAACAGCAGGCGGCGTTGTGGGGTCAGAAGCAATCCGACGATCAATGCGAACCCCCAGAAGAGGATGGTCTCCTTCGTCAATAATCCCAGGCCAGCCACCAGGCCGAACGCGAGCCAGCGTCGGGGATGTTCATCGCGTAGCAGGACGAGGAGGATGGTGGCGGAAAGCGTCCACCAGAATGCATCAAAGACATCATAGGTGTAGATGGAACCGTTTGCCAGCAGGACGAGGGCCGTCGCCGATCCCAGGGCAGCGAGTCCCTGGACCCACCCCGTGCCGCCCAGGAGCCGGGCCATCAGTCCTGTCAGGAGGATCGTCCCGGCACAGACCAGCGCCGAGATCACATGGATGGCCCATAAGGCATTGCCGGTGAGCAAGCGGGGAATTAGCGTGATCCAGGGAACCAGCGGCGGGACATCCACATAGCCAAAGGCGGGATGCTGGCTCATGGCCAGCACATAGAGTTCATCGCGGAAATAGCCGTAATTGTCGCCGACCAGGACATGGGCCACAAACGAGATGCCAGCGATGATCAGCACAGCGGGAGCAAGATCGAGGCGGCGGAGCGCGCCCGTCAGGATAGCGCGTGGTGATGGGATATGGCGTATGGCAACCGCGCCTGACGATTGAGAAACGCCTCTTAGCATGGGTCCCATGAGAAAAATCTCCCTTCCCGAACCCTCTGTTAGTTCATCCGCACCAGTTTCAGCAGTTGACCCAGGCCAGGTCGTTGCCCGTACATCAGGACGCCGTAGCGATACAGGCGCGCCGCAAACCGGACGCAGGCGAGAATGGTCACCAGCATCAGCGCGATGGTCACAACGATCTCCCACCAGGCGACTGTGCCCACAGCAATGCGCGCCATCATCAGCACTGGAGTCCAGAACGGAATATACGACAGCACCTTCGTCAAGGTCGCATCGGGAGAAAAGACCGCGTAAAAAAACAGCAGATAGCCACTGACCATCAGTAGCTGCGGAAGCATGACCGCGCTTTGCACCTCCTCCTGCCGTTTGACCATGGCGCCAAGTCCGGCAAACAGGGTGGCATACAGGAAGAACGCCAGGAGAAAGTAGAGCAGGAACAGCAGGTAGAACGGGATGGACACGCCGGTGAGATACTGGGTGAAGCCTCCCGCGTTTGCCCCGAACAGCGCGGCCTGCAGAGGGGTTTGCAGCAGGAGCCCAGCGATGCCGACCACCACTACGCAACCCATCTGGGTCAGGCACGCCGCCCCGATGCCCACGATCTTGCCGGCCAGTAGCTGGAACGGGGTCGCGGCATTCACCAGAATTTCCATCAAGCGGTTGCTTTTCTCTTCCGCGACTCCCGCCGCCACGATCCCGGCATAGATCGAGACAGAGACGTAGATCAGGATAGCGCCGACATAGGCGAGCACAAAGCCTGCAGCAATTTCGCTCGCCGGGCGAGTCGTCTGGCTCTGCTGGGTATGCACGACCGTCAGGTCAGGTGGAGCGACAAGGCGCTGGGTCTCTTGCGAGGTGAGGCCCAGGCGATGCGCTGTATCAAGAAAGGTGAGCTGCTGGGCCAGAGCCTGGATCGTGGGCAGGTTGCTGTCATTGGTCGCGCTGGCGTTGGTGTCATAGGTCAAGCGTACATCCTGGTTCGTCGCGCGAGCAAGCACCAGCAAGATATCCAGCTTGCCATTCTTGACCTGGCTTTGCAGGCTGCTCAGATTGGTAGGTGGCTGGCTGGAAATCGCATAGGGGGCACGGCTGCCGGTGTTCGTCCCGTTCAGTTGCGAGCTGATGAAAGAGAGCAAACTCGTCTCATTCAGGCCTGCGACCGTACCCGCGTCGTTCACTACCACGATGCTCGTTTGCGAAGTGGTACCCGCAGTAATCAACTGCACAATCGTTGGGATAAAAGCAGCAAGGAAGACGATCGCCAGAAGGATCACTGTAGTGATGATGAAACTGCGGGCTTTCACGCGGTTTTTGTACTCGCGCACGATAATCAAGCCAATATTGCGCAGGTTGTTCTGGGCAGCAGCACCCGAACTCACTGCTACAGCCCCTTGCTCCTGTTCGCGACGTTCTTGTACCGGCGTTTGCTGTGGTATCATGTCATTCCTCCTTATTCCGAGCAGGAACGACGCATTCGCGTCTAGCCAGGCTCACCTGCTCGGATCGGCAGCCTCTTTCTCTAAGCTGAAAGAACGGAAGATGGAGCATCTGGCAAGGAGGCAGCACCAACTTTTTCGATGAAGATATCGGTCAGCGACGGCTCGGTCAGTTCGAAATGGCTGATGATGCCGCCGTGTTGCAGCGCGGCTTCCACGATCACATTGGGGTTGAGATTGGCCTGTATGTGCATTTCGATATAATCTTCCCGGTGCTTTGTAACCTGCACGCCATCCAGCGTATCAAGCCAGGGAGCTTCGGGATCGTTATCAAGTTTGAGGCGTGCTACATTGCGCCCATACTGACGTTTGACCTCGCGCACACTGCCCTGGACAACGCTCTGCCCTTTATTGATAATCATGATATCCTGACAGAGTTCTTCAGCTTGCTCCAACTGATGCGTGGAAAAGAGAATCGTCTTGCCGCGCCGGTGCATCTCCAAAAACGCCTCTTTCAGGACATTCGCGTTGACCGGGTCCAGGCCACTAAACGGCTCATCCATGATCAGGATCGCTGGATCGTGCAAAATGGCGGCCAAAAACTGCACCTTCTGCTGGTTTCCCTTGGAAAGTTCTTCAATTTTCCTGTCGCGATTGACTGTGATCTGAAAGCGCTCCAGCCACTCATCCAGCGCATGCTGGGCCTCCTGCTTCGATACTCCTTGCAGGCGCGCCAGAAACAGAAGCTGCTCATCCATGCGCATTTTCGGGTAGAGTCCGCGCTCCTCCGGCAGATAGCCCCAGGCGCGGCGGGGCACCTCGCGCACATCGCGGCCATTCCAGGTAATCTGGCCGGAGTCAGGACGGAAGAGGTCGAGGATCATGCGCATCGTCGTCGTCTTCCCCGCTCCGTTCGCGCCCAGGAAACCAAAGAGTGCGCCTTCTCTGACCTCCATAGAGAGATCTTTGATCGCCTGAAATGATCCAAAATATTTTGAAACGTCTCTCAGTATAAGTCCCATGAGATCAAGTCCTTTTGCGAAAAAACAGCAAGCCACTGCTTTACACATATCTCAGATGCTCTCGCTTGCCCGTCACACCGTCGCTTTGCGCAGCAGAGCGTAGGACACGAGGGCAAAGCATGCAATTAGCGGCACCAGCCACAAACCGAGCGTGGCTGCGCTCTGCTGGGCGAGCCAGCCGAAGATGGCGCCCCACCAGTGCCAGTAGGTGCTCAGCAGCGCAAAAACGCTGAGCAGCAGAAATGCGATGCCAAAGAGGATAAACTCCCCCGTGCGGCCAAAGTGCTGGTAGATGCTGCCGAGCAGCAGTCCCAGCAGGTACATGAACAGCAGGAGGACAAAGTAGACCCAAAACTGCTGCAAGGACGAGCCACCGCTGAAATAGTTTGGGTCTGATCGTGCGCAGTACATATCCTGATAGTATGACCAGCAAAACTGCCGCAGGGGCGAGCCATCGCTGAAAAAGGGGAGGTGGAAGAAGTGGAGGTTCACGCCCCAGTTCTTGATCACGTTGGCCTCGATGAGCGAAAGCAGCCCCAGCAGAATCGCCCAGGCGGCGCAGACTGCGACGGCCATTGCCAGTGTACCCAGGAGGTAATCCCTCCGGCGCATGCCAAAGCCAACCGCGAACGGAAACGTTCCGCTGACGGTGGCCACGCCCTCAAGCAGCATCACGATGTAGATGCAGGCCAGCGCACCGGTATAGACCGGTGTTGCACCTCCCCAGAGCAAGTCAATGGACAGGGCAATGAACCAGACAATGGCGAAGCTACTACCCAAAACGATCCAGGGACCCAGAAGCCAGGTCCCCCGATCCCTGGCATACATGACCATGACGCTTGCAATGCGGTTCATCGGACTTCCACTGCCTTTCTTTCGGATGGTTCGCTAGTCAGATGAACAATCAACTGCTGCAACGAGACCGGGGCAAGTTCCAGGCCAAGCGCTTCGGCGCGCTTTCGGTCGCTCGCGTCCCCAGTGCCCATGACGGTGGCCGACACCAGGCCGCCTAACGGCTCACGAGCAAGCAGTTCCTTGCCTGCCGTATAGGTGTCAACCCTGGCCGCCGGTCCGACGACGGTAAACGCTCGCCCGCGCAGCGCTTCGGCTTCCTCGTCGAGCACCAGCCTGCCCTGGTCGATGACGAGGATATGCTCCAACAACCGGCTGATCTCATCGATCAGATGCGTCGATAAGATGACCGTGCGCGGATGCTCCGCGTAATCTTCAAGCAGCCGGTCGTAAAAGATCCCCCTGGCACCGGCATCCAGGCCCAGATAGGGTTCGTCAAAGATGGTCAGCGGTGCGCGGCTGGCAAGACCAACGATAATCCCCGCTGCGGAGAGCATGCCTCTGGAGAGCGCCTTCATTCGCCGGGAGAGCGGCAAGCGGAACTCTTCGGTCAAGACGAAGGCGTACTCCCGGTCCCAATGGGGGAAGAAGAAGGCGGCCTGATCCAGCACGTCGATCACGCGATAGCCGTTGGGATACTTCTGGCTGTCCTTGATGAAGCAGATCTGGCTCAGCACGCGGCTGTTTTCGTAGGGATGTTCTCCGAAGACCGAAACCTCTCCACTGGTGGCGAAAAGCTGCGCTGTGAGGATCTGCATGATGGTCGTTTTGCCCGCGCCATTGCGCCCCAGCAGCCCATAGATTTTGTTGGCTTCGATGGAGAAACTCACCTGGTTGACCGCCAGAACGCTGCCATACGATTTGGTCAGTTGCCTGACCTCGACAACTTTGCTCATCGCGCTTTGATCCCTCTCTGAATCATGTCTGCCAGTTGTTCCTGGGTGATGCCCAGCTTTTCCGCCTCCCGAATCATGGTGACCACATACTGCTCGTAGAATTGCTCCCGCCGCTTCTCCAACAATCTTGCCCGCGCACCTGACGCCACATACATTCCAAGTCCGCGCTTTTTGTACAAAATGCCCTGGTCCACCAGCAGATTCACGCCTTTTGCCGCCGTCGCCGGATTGATCTGGTAAAACAACGCGAACTGATTGGTGGAAGGAACCTGCGATTCTTCAGGCAGTTCCCCAGCGATGATGTCGTTTTCGATCCGCTCGGCAATCTGCACAAAGATCGGGCGATTCTCGTCGATTAAGTACTCCATTGCTTCATCACTTACCTGGTTAGTTACTCATATAACTAACTATAGCGCAAAAGATGGCCAGTGTCAAGAGGTCTTTCCCCTGGTCTTTCGGCTCAATCTTTGCAGAAACATGAATCCTGTACGATGGGCGAAAGATCCGTTCAATAATGGCCTGGATGATTGACGGGTAATCCAGTAGGGAGATCGTGCGCAATAATTTCGACGTGGAATCTCGATTGGATGAGCGTACCAATTGGTGGAGAAGAGGAGAATGATAAATCCGGACGTGCCAAGGCTGGTCCCTACCCCAAAAAATTTCGTCGAAAATGGGTCGTCGGGAGAGTACATTTGTGTACCCGCAGCACATATCTCCCACGTGGTAGAATATGTTCAATCCTCAGTGCCCGGTATCCTGAAACTTACAGTATTCTGGGACGGATCGACACAATAAAAAAAGAAGCGAGAGTGCCAGTCACCGCTTCTCATGCTAGCAGAACGCATCCGAACAGATCAAGAGTTTTTGCAATTAGGAACCCGATTGGAGTATCACTTTCACATGACACAGACAATTGATGAGACTACACATGCCGCCGTTGGCCGTCCCACACGCCGGAACGATGGACCAGATAAATTGACGGGCCGCACGCGTTACGCCGGCGACCTGACCTTCCCCGGCCTGCTGCACGCCCGGCTCGTGCTGAGTCCCTACGGGCACGCGCGCATCGTAGCGATCGACACCGCTGCCGCCGAAGCCATTCCGGGCGTCGTCGCGGTCTTCACTGGCCAGACGCTGCCCATCGCGAACGCCAGCAGCAGCTCGCGCACGCAGACGCCACTGGCGCGCGAAGAGGTATACTGGTCCGGCCATCCCGTCGCGGTAGTCGTGGCGGAGACCGAAGAGGCCGCACTGGACGGCGCGCAGGCCATCGAGGTCGACTACGATCCATTGCCTGTGATCATCGATCCGCAGGCAGCGCTCAAACCTGGTGCCCCCTCGGCCCGCTCGCGCAGCAAAGACGAGGTCTCCGAGATAGCCGGAGGCGGCGCGCACGCGACAGTCGCGGAGGGTAGCGCGCAGGATGAGAGCGACAAAGAGGAACTCTCGGAAAACGTGAGCGATAAGACCCATGTGCACGCCGGCGACATCGAGGCTGGTTTCCGCGGGGCCGACGTGATCGTCGAGCGCACGTATAGCACGCGCCCCGTTCATCAATCCTACATGGAGACGCAATCGATCACCGTCGTGCCCAGTCCCTCCGGCCACCAGTTGACCGTCTGGCCCAGCACGCAGACGTTATTAGGCGTGCGCTCGTCGATCGCGAAGGCCGTAAATCTGCCCGAACGGCAGGTACACGTAGAATCGGTGCCGATCGGCGGAGCCTTCGGCGGCAAGTTCGGCCTGTACGAACCGCTCGCCGGAGCCATCGCCATGCAGATGCGCAAGCCCGTGCGCTTCGTCTACACCCGGCAGGAGGATCTCCTGGCCGGTAATCCCGCGCCCCAGATTGTGATGACGATCAAGCTGGGGGCGAAACGCGATGGGACGCTGGTCGCGCTGCAAGGGAACGGCGTCTTCGATAGCGGCGCCTATCCTGGCGCCTCCGCTGGCCTGGGCTGCTACCTGCTCTCTTCAACCTACCGCTGTCCCAACATCGATCTCCGTGGCTATGAAGTATTGACCAACAAGGTCGGCGTGGGAGCCTATCGCGCCCCCAGTGCTCCCCAGATGGCGTTCGCCCTCGAATCGGCGGTGGACGAACTGTGCCACAAACTGGGCATGGACCCCATCGCATTCCGCCTGAAGAACGGCTTCAAAGAGGGCGATCCAACAAGCCGTGGTGACAGGTGGCCGCGTATCGGTCTGCTCGATTGCCTGGAGCGTGTGCAGCAGCATCCTTTGTGGACGGAGCGTGCCGCCTATAAAGACGCGCCAGCCGATCTCAAGGGCTGGAAGATTGGCATTGGCGTGGCAGCCGGTGGCTGGCCCGGCGGCACCGAACCCGCCGCAGCCGCCTGTCGCCTGGAGACCGATGGTTCGCTCACCGTCATGGTGGGGACCGTCGACCTGACCGGTTCCGACACCTCACTGGCCCTCATCGCCGCCGAGGGCCTGGGCGTCCCGGTGGCAAGCGTCAACGTGGCGCACGACAATACCGACACCATGCCCTACAGCGGTGCCACAGGCGGTAGCAAGACGATCTACACCATGGGGCCAGCCGTGCTCGCAGCGGTCCGTGATGCGCGCAGCCAGATCCTGACTATCGCCAGCGAGATGCTGGAAGTCTCGGTCGACGACCTGGAGATCCAGGATGGGAGCGTTGTGGTCAGGGGCGCGCCGGGTAAAAGCGTCGCGTTGAAGCGTATTGCCTCAGAGTCGATGCGCTTTGCCGGTAGGTTCGAGCCAGTCTACGGACGTGGCCGTGCCGCCATCAACACCAACTCGCCCATGTTCGCGGTCCACCTGGTGCGTGTCGCCGTCGATGCCGAGACGGGCGAGGTGCGCGTCCTCGATTATGTCGCGGCCCAGGATGTCGGTCGCGCCATCAATCCCGCCGAGGTCGAGGGCCAGATCCACGGTGGCGTCACGCAAGGGATCGGCTGGGCGCTCTTCGAAGGCTTCGAGTACGACGAAGACGGCCAGATGCTGACATCCACCCTGATGGACTACGCGCTGCCCTACAGCCAGGACGTGCCGAACATCGCCGCCATTATGGTAGAGATCCCTTCGGCGCGCGGCCCCTTCGGTGCCAAAGGCGTCGGTGAGCCCCCGGTCGTCCCTGGAGCCGCCGCCATCGCCAACGCCATCTACGACGCCGTAGGTGCCCGCGTCACCCAGCTCCCCATGCTGCCCGAACGCGTATTCAACGCCATCCAGGACGCACGGAAATAGAAATGCGTAGGGGCGACCCTTGCGGTCGCCCCGCAGGCTGCGCCATCACATTTTTGCATCGCCAAAACTAGACGCCAATGGACTCGCGCAAGGCAGGCCCTTTGTGATCTCCCCGCTGCCAAAACCTGATCTCCTGTGCTATACTACAAATGATCTTTCGAATTCAGCGCTTCCGTGTGTGTTTTCTTGTAGCATACCTCACCGGGATACTATTGGAATAACGTACGCGGCTCTCCATTTCTCCACTACACCTGGAGCACTGGACCATAGAGCTGGATTTATCATGTTCAATCTTGGAGTAGAGATCCACGAAGCGAAGGTATATTGTATCCACTGTTGTGCGTATAGTTGACCTTGAAGGAGGACATAAATATGGCGTTCTCTGATCCTTCATCCAAATTAGACCCGGAAAACTTAAACGCGGCAGCGGGGCAGACCGCTGTTGATGTGGCGCCGCCCGTAGGAGAAACGCCGCCCCAGGTGCTGGCGCGCCAGGCGGCGGATGGTCGGCGTGGCGCGGCGTGGCGCCTGATGTACTGGGTCGTGAACGATGACCCGCGCGCCATCCTCGCCATCAGTTCGCTCGATGATGACCGGCTGGCAGCCCATCTGCTAGAGTTTATCGCGCTGGGAAGCTGGGCCGGAAAGTCTTTTGTGGTTCCTCGCCAAATCCGTTCCGCGCACGCCAGGATGCGCCTGCGCACACTCTTCCTGCCCGGAGCAGGTATGGAGATAGGCCGGACCGAGCGCGCATTGCAGGTGGGTGCCCGTGATAAACGCGCGCCGGTGCGCGAGGCGGCGCTGTACATCCTGGGCATGGGAGCCTTTCCCGGCATCACCCCTGTACTGATCGAGGGGCTTGAAGACCCGGTCCCCGCCGTACGCCTGCAGGCGGCGCGGGCGCTTGGTCATGCCGGCGATCTGACTGCGCTGCCCGCCCTGATAAAGGCCCTGCCCGGCGCCGACGAGCAACTGGGCGGGCAGATCTTTCATGCCCTGGTGCACCTGGGGAGCGCCGCCGTGCCCGCGCTAATCAAAGAGAGCGAGAGCGCCTCGCCCTGGATACGCTGGCACTGCATGCGTGCGCTCGGCGAGATCGGCGACGACCGCGCCATACCTGTCCTGGTGGGCTCGCTCAACGACGCTGACCACTCCGTCGCCTGGACCGGCGCGAAAAGCCTGTCGCACTTCGGCAAGCGCGCAATAGAGCCTGTCCTGCGCCTGCTGCTGCTGACCGAAACATCGCCCTGGATGGTAGAGACGGCCTCGCACGTCCTGCATACATTCTGCCAGCGCGATGCCAGATTGAAGCCCTATCTGGAACCCGTCATCAGGGACATGCACGGCGTCGCATATAACATCGCGACCCCGCAGGCCGCGCGCAAGTCGCTCGCGCAGCTCTCCGCTGATAACATGCTGCCCAGATCTTGAAATATACCTCAGTAAGGATGGGGCTTGCCCCCATCCGGCCTGGCAAGCGAGCGATTGTCGAGCCAACTCGGCTGCTGACCGCTCAAGAACTCAGGCAGCGCGTTTGTGACTACTTTGGCTGCGAACAGACTGAACTTCTTACACAACAGGTCTCTTCATGAGTCTGGAGAGATAGGGAGGGAAAATGTCTCATTGGGAGCAGCGGGCCTTGGAAGCAGGGAGCAGATGTTTTGGTTAAGCAAAAGATAAGATCGAACCCCTCTTCGATGCGCTTCCAAATCTCCTGCATGGAGAGCATCTGTTCCTCCTTCATCGCAAGCTTTGTATGCTTTCTCTCTGGGAGATCATTCTTTGACAGACCTCACGAGGTGGTAAAAAAAGCGCATCACTTCTGAGATGGGCATGATCACCCTCCCCAGGGCCGGATGGAGACAAGCCCTATCCCTACTAATCGTCGCAGCTCGTCAGCCCAGCACGCCCGAAGGGTAGCGCAGGTGAATAGGCTTGCCCTTCTCGAAACGTTCGAAGGCGAAGGGGCGCATATCATCAGGCGTCTCACCCGTCGTGATCAGGCGGGCCATCCATTGACCGATTATGGGCGAAAGCTTGAAGCCGTGCCCGCTAAAACCAGCCGCGCAGTACAGACCATCGTACGCGGCGAGGCGGCCCAGGATCGGGTGCGCGTCCGGCGTATCGTCGTAGATACCGGCCCATCCACCGCGCGGCACCGCGCGTGCCAGCGCCGGCAGGTAGATGCTGCCCCTGGCGCGGAAGTAGGCAATCTCCTCCTCCGTCAGGCCCTGTTGATAGGCATCGGGATCGCTGGCCTGCGCCACTTCCTCAGTCGAACCGACCAGCGTCACGCCGCCGATCTCCGGGCGCATATAGATAGCGTGCGTCATATCCAGGCAGACCGCGTGCCAGCCGTAGCGCCCGCCGGAGTCGTCGGGACGGCGCAGGGCGAGCATCGGGTGGCGCGTCGGCCTGATGGGCAGCGCAATACCGATCTCTCGCGCCAGCCCTACGCTCCACGCGTTGGCGGCCAGCACCACGATCGGAGCCACGAAGCTGCCCTGATCGGTCTCCACGCCCGTCACACGCGCTCCACTGGTCGAGATGCGCATCACCGTAACGCCCTCCCGTATCGTCGCGCCGCGCTCCCTGGCTCGATTGGCGAAGCAGTGCGTCGTCGCCATCGGATCGGCCACGCCCGCCTCGGCCTCGTAGCAGGCCAGCGCCGCGCCCGTCCCGCTGTACCCAGGCGCCGCAGCGCTGACCTCCTGCGGGCTGATGAGCCTGGTATCGACGCCCAACGCCTGCTGCAGCGCCACACTTTCACGCAAAGTAGACGTTCCCGACTCATCCACGACCACGAGCATCCCCGTATTGACAAAGCCGCAATCGCCGCCGACCACATCCGCGAAGTGGGCGAAGACCTGCAGGCTCTCCCTCGCCATACGTATCGTGAAATCGTTGGAGTAGTGCTGACGCACGATCGCGCCAGAGCGGCCCGTCGTCCCATTGCCGAGCGCCTGCCGTTCCAACAGCACAACGCGGCCCATGCCCTGACTGGCAAGCTGATAGGCGATGCTGGCCCCCATCACGCCGCCGCCGACAATGATGCAATCCGCAGTCTCGTTCATAAAAGGTTCTCCTGGTTCCCGTTGTGTATGGGCTCCCCTGGCGGGCAATGCCATTCAAATAAGAAGAATAGGGTAGACAAAAAGGCGACCATCTGGTAAAGAAAGAACAAACAAACGTATCTGCTTTCCAGAAAGGCACCTTTGTATGACCTCTAGGATACTGCATGAAATGACGGCTGGCAAGAGCTTTCAGCATCTGCCCTTGCCCATTCTTGAAGAGATCTATCCTCGCGCGTTGGTGTGCCAGGTCCTGGATCAGGTGGGGGGTTGGGAACGCCGAGAACGCAAGCTCAATCATGTGTTCATGGTCTACTTGCTCATCGCCTGGACCATCTCGCCTCTGATGGCCTTGAAACAGGTCCAGGCGCAGCTGATCAGCGCGCTCCGCTGGCTGAGCCCCGTGGAACCGGCCCGGCCGCCAGGCGCCTCGGCGTTGTGCTATCGACGCTGGAGGCTGGGAGTGAGTCCCTTGCGTCTGCTGATGCGATTGGCCTGCCAGCCACTCTGCCAGCCCGAGACGCCTGGGGCCTTTCTCTTGGGTCGACGCCTGATCGCCATCGACAGTAAACTGATCAATGTCGCCGAGAGCGCGGACAACGATTGGACCTTTCGTGGACGGACCCGCGATGACCAGCCGCGCCACAAGAGCCCCTTTCCGCAACTCCGGCTCGTCTCGGCCCTGGAAATCGGCTCGCACGCGCACCTGGGAGCGGTGCTGGCTGCCGGCTACCGCTCGGAGATGTCGCTGGTGCAGGACCTGTTGAGCTTCTTGCCTGCCGGCTCGCTGGTGCTGCAAGATGCGGGCTTTCGTGGGGCCTGGTGGATGCAACAGCTTCTGCAGCACGGCCACCACAGCATCACGCGCATCCAAGCCAACGATTATCCCTGCAAAGGTCCCCGGCTGGCCGATGGCAGTTATCTGGTGCAGACCCGTGGTTCCTGGGATGCTCCCTTGAAGGAGCCACTGACCTTGCGTATCATCGAGTATCGGCTCAGCCCCGAGCTGGCCGAACCCCTCTCGCAGATGCAGAAGTCGCGCATGCACTCCGGTCTGCGTCCGGTGAGCACGGCCGATCAGGTCTATCGGCTGGCGACCACCTTGCTCGATCCCATCGAGGCCCCCGCTCTGGAGATGGCCGCCTGCTATCACGAACGCTGGGAGCTCGAACTGGTCTATGACGAGCTCCAGGAGCATCAACTGAGCACCCCTCACCTGCTGAGCAAGACGAGCATGGGTGTGATGCAGGAGGGCTGGGCCATGCTGCTGGGTCATTATGCGGTGCGCGCCTGGATGATGCAATCGGCCTGTGAGCCCGATCCCCTCGACGTCGATCGGCTCAGTTTCACCCAGGCCCTCTGTGTGCTGGGCACCGCGCTCACCTTGAGCGAGCCGCTCTCCAGGGAGCCCAAGGAGCGCTGGAAGCCACGCCTCTTGCAGGACCTGCGCCAACACGAGAGCCTGCTTGCGCCTCGGCGGCTGCGCTGCTCTCCTCGGGTGGTCAAACTGGCCAGAACGCGCTTTTTCGCCTGATCAGAAAAGGATGTCCCCTTCGTCTTTCCTGATCAGACCAAAACCTGGAAAGATTTTGTGCTCCTTCTGCATTCTTCTGAGAGCCATGAGCAGGTTCTTCTTATTTGAATGGCATTGCCCCTCGCGGGAGCCCGACGGAATAAATCCTCCCGCCCACCTTGTTGGTAATTACATACGGCTCACCGGAGACGCTCCAACGGCTAGCTGAACTTTCCTTGACAAGCAAAAATAGGACATGGTAAGCTTCTGTTAGCTCTTATCGAAACTTAATTGATTGACTTACTCAAGTTATCAGAGGTGATCAAACATGGGTGATGCATCCCGTGAGATTCTGCGGCAAGCACGCAAGCGCGTACCGGAGTGGTCGGTTGCTCAGGTACACGACGCTCTCGAACAAAAGAAGGACGGTGATCAGAATATCGCCCTGATCGATGTGCGTGAGAAGAACGAGTGGAACGAAGGCCATATCCCTGGTGCCGTCCACGTCCCGCGCGGCTATCTCGAACTACAGATAGAAGAGGCTGTCCCCGACAAAGCGAAGAAGGTTGTTTTGTATTGCGCTGGTGGTGTGCGTTCACTTATGGCAGGAAGCACCTTGCAGCAGATGGGCTATGAAGATGTCGTATCTGTAGCGGGCGGCTTTGGGCAGTGGAAGGCCAGCGGCTATAATTTTGTACAGCCACGTACGATGAGCGCGGCCCAGGCCAGGCGCTATAGTCGCCACACCCTCATCCCCGAAGTGGGCGAGCAGGGCCAGTTCAAGCTGCTCGACTCGCGCGTCTTGCTGATCGGAGCCGGTGGACTGGGTTCGCCCGCCGCCTATTATCTTGCCGCCGCCGGCGTCGGAACGCTCGGCATTATCGATGCCGACGTGGTCGACGATAGCAACCTCCAGCGCCAGATATTGCATAATACCGGGCGCATTGGACAGTACAAGGCCGAATCGGCGCGCGAGACCATCAAGGCCCTGAACCCTGATGTCAACGTCATCACGTATATCGAGCGCCTGGACGAAAGCAACGTCAGGAACATCATCGCCGACTATGATGTCATCATCGACGGCACCGATAACTTCCCCACGCGCTACCTGCTCAACGATGCCGCCGTGTTGGAGAACAAGCCGGTCGTGCATGGCAGTGTCTTCCGCTTCGAGGGCCAGTTGACCGTGTTCAAGCCATATGATGGTCCCTGCTATCGCTGCCTCTACCCCGAGCCGCCCCCTCCCGCCCTGGCACCGAGCTGCGCCGAGGCTGGCGTTCTAGGCGTGCTGCCGGGCATCATCGGCATCTTGCAGGCGACCGAGACGATCAAGCTGCTACTGGGCATCGGCGATCCACTGATTGGACGCCTGCAGACCTACGATGCGCTGGCCGGCGAGTTCAACGAACTGCGCCTCTATCGCGATCCCAACTGCCCGGCCTGCGGCGAACATGCCCATCCCGAGGACCTGCCGACATACGCAGAGTTCTGCGCGGTGCCCGCACGCTAATTCGGCGCGCAGCCTGTGCAGGCGTTGACAAAATCGTAAGGGTGAAGTTGATCCGATCTTGTAGGTGTCAGTTTAACGATGGATGAGTTTTTGGCGGGGATGAGATAAATCGGCCCCAGGGCGCCCGCAAGGGGACGCCCCTACTATGATCCGTCCTTGCCACGAGATCACTATGGTCGCAGTAGGGGCGTCCCCTTGCGGGCGCCCTGGGAGCTATTTAATACAAGGAGAAATATATGGCAATCGTTCGTTTAGCGCCTGTTCTTCGTACGTACGCTGGCGGCGCAAAGCAAGTCAGCGCGCAGGGACGCACCCTCGCTGAAGTGCTCTCCAACCTCTACGAGCGCTTTCCCTCCCTGAGAGAGCAGATTCAGCCGGAAGAGGAGCTGAGCCGCTATATCAATGTCTACGTCAACGACCAGGACGTACGCTACCTGAAGGGACTACAGAGCAGCGTTGGCGAAAATGATACGATCATTCTCTTGCCGGCCATGGCGGGTGGACAGTAGGAGCAAGCGATGCGCTACGGCAGCATACTGGAGACGATCGGCAACACGCCACTGGTAGAATTGAAGAGCTTTAGCCCGCACCCAGGCATAGAGATCTATGCCAAGCTGGAGGGAGCGAACCCGACGGGGAGCGTCAAAGACCGCATCGCCCTGCGCATGATCGAAGATGCCGAAGCAAAAGGTCTTCTCAAGCCAGGTGCGGTGCTGCTGGAACCGACCAGCGGCAATACGGGTATCGCGCTGGCGATGATTGCGCGCGTCAAAGGCTACCAGTTCGTGGCCGTCATGCCCGATAATGTGACCAGCGAACGTCGCCAGATGCTCGAACTGTACGGTGCGCAGATTATCTCCTCCGACGGCGCTCAAGGCAGCAATGGAGCTGTCCGGCTGGCGAAAGAACTGGCGGTGGCCGACGAGCAGTATGTGATGCTCTACCAGTACGGCAACCGGGCCAATCCAGACGCCCATTACTACGGCACAGCACCAGAGATCATCCGCGACCTGCCCGATCTGGATGTCTTCGTCGCCGGACTCGGCACCGGCGGCACGCTCACCGGATCGGCACGGCGCCTGAAGGAGCACAATCCGGCGATCAAGGTGGTCGCCGCCGAACCGATGCAGGGCGAGGCCGTACAGGGTCTACGCAGCCTGCAGGACGGCTTTGTACCGCCCATATTCGATAGTACGCTACTCGACGGTAAGATCCTCGTCTCCGCAATGGACTCGATTCGCCGCACGCGCCAGCTCAAGGACCAGGAAGGTATCTTCGCCGGACCCTCCTGCGGCGCATCTCTACACGCGGCTCTACGTATCGCCGATAGCATGGAGCAGGGCAAGATCGTTGCCATCCTGGCGGATGGTGGCTGGAAGTACCTGAGCGAAGACCTGTGGACTCGTAACCTGCGTGAGCTTGAAGGTGAATTAGAGGCAAAAGTATTATGGTAGCTGAAGCAAGTTTTGTTGTGCGTATCCCCGCATCGATCTACGACGAGATGCAGGCCCATATCGTCGCAGGCTATCCCGACGAGGCCTGTGGCGCGCTCGGTAGCAAGGATGGGACGGTCGTCAAACACTATCCGACCGCCAACGCCGCTGAGCAGCCGGACGATTTCTCTATTATCAGCGAGGCCGATATCGTGCGCATCTATAACGACATCGACGCGTACGACGGCGACATGATCTACTATCATTCGCACCCCAGATCCGAAGCCTATCCCTCTCCGCGCGACAAAGAATGGGCGAAGCGCAGTGGCTACCTTTACCTGATCTTCTCGCACCGCCATTATCCCGACGCGCCCTATGCTCGCATCTTTGCTATCGATCCCGCCGGAGAAGTAATCGAGGGGCGTATAGAGCGCGTCTAGGAGCCTCCTTATTTAAATCTATTTACTATCATTATCTACTATCTTACGCCAAAATGGCTCTACAACAACTTCATACGAGCAACAACAAACCCTTTACATCTGCCATTATTTCGTGTATCATATAGTTAGATAGTCGAAATGATAAGGGGATTACATGTTAGAGGATACCGAGCAAGAGACGGCAGCGCTGGCGCGCGCTCTGCTTGATGTTATACCAAAGATAGTACGTCGATTGGGTGCTGATGTGCCACTTGAAGGCGAGCCAGAGGGATTAGAAGAATTTCCGAACTGGCGTGATGTAACCGAACTACGGACCACGCCGGGCCAGATCTCTCTTTTACGCGTCCTCGTTGAGCGCGAGCGCTGTACAATGCAGGAACTGGCGGGGCAACTGGGGGTTGCTCCATCTACTGTAACAGCCATGGTCAAGCGTTTGCTCGTGCAGGGCTATATCGGACGTGCGCGCGACGATACAGATTGGCGTACGGTCTGGGTAAAGCCGACCGAGCGCGGGCGTATGGTCGTGGCCCTGTTTGACTGTGCGCAGCAGGCATCGCTGAGACGGCGTCTGGACCAGTTGAGCGAGGATGAACGCACTAGCCTTGCCGCTGCCCTGCCCGCACTACGTCATCTGCTAGAGGTATAGCGCACGATAATAGTTGTAGCGCGCGATCAAAGATGAAACTGCGAAGATGCTGTACCTGATCTACCTTGCATTCATTGTATTCATCCTTGTAATGCTCACAATCGCCGGGCGACTGGCGCGTCGCAAAGTCATATGTATTTACGGAAAGGTAGCTATGCAATCTTCTCAACCGTCTTCTCGTCTCTCAACCGAAGGGACACAACAGAATCTCCCTCCCGCCACGAATGTTGCACCGCATCGTGATGGGTATCAATGGACGGCGCTCTCGGTCACGACCGTCGGCGCGCTACTGGCCTCCATTCAAGGTTCAGCCCTGCTCATTGCCCTACCCAATATACTGGCGGATCTACATATTAGTTTCTTTACAATAATGTGGGTACTGATGGGGTATCTGCTGATCACAACCGTGCTGACGCCTGTGATCGGGCGCCTGGCCGATATCTGGGGTCGTAAGCGGCTCTACAACAGCGGCTTCGTCATGTTCTCGCTCGGCTCACTGATCGCAGGGTTGGCGCAACCGCAGTTCCACGGCGCCGATATCATCTTCGGACGTGTCGTGCAGGGTGTAGGTGGTGCGCTCATGGTGACCAACAGCACCGCCATCGTCACCGACGCGTTCCGCAAGGGGCAGGTAGGGCTTGGCCTGGGCGTTAACCAGATCGCCGGTGCCGCCGGCTTTCTGCTGGGACCGATCATCGGTGGCCTGTTGACGGAGATCTCCTGGCGCTGGGTCTTCCTCTTCAATGTCCCTCTAGGCGTATTCGGCGTAATCTGGGGCATCATGCGTCTGCGCGAGCCTGCGCGCCCCGTCGTAAAGCAGCACATCGACTGGTTCGGCTGCATCACGCTCACCGTTGGCCTGACGGGCGTCTTGCTTGCTCTGACGATGATCGCCTTCCCCATGCTCAGCGAGCCTGTAACGATCGCTATCCTGGTTGTTGGCATCGTCAGCCTGCTCCTGTTTGCGATCTACGAGCCACGCATCAAAGAACCGATCGTCCAGTTGCAGCTCTTTAAGGATCGCCTCTTCACATTAGCGAACCTGAGCGGCCTGCTCAACGGTATCGCACGCGGGGCCGTGCTGTTCCTGCTGATCTTTTTCCTGCAAGGCCCCTACGGTCAGGACCCGCTGCGGGCTGGTCTGATGCTCACGCCCTTCGGCCTGGCCTTCATGATTATCGGCCCTATAAGTGGTCGTCTCTCTGACTTTGTTGGCTCGCGGCTGCTCACGCCAATTGGACTCGCGATCAGCGCGCTGGGACTTTTAGGGCTGACCACGGTCAGTCCGACGACGCCCTACTGGTTGCTCTCAATCTACATGGTACTGATGGGGGGAGGATCGGGCTTTTTCGCCGCGCCCAACACTAACGCCATCATGAGCTCCGTGCGCCCGAACATGCGCGGGGCTGCTGCGGGCATTCTGAGCATGCTCAACAACACGGGGCAGATGCTCAGCATCGCCATCGTCTTCCCGCTCGCGCTCAGCGCCGTCCCGATGGCGGCAATGATGCAGGTCTTCATCTACGGTGGTGGCATGAGCAAGTATCCAGCCGCGCTCGCCATCTTCCTGCACGGCCTGCACAACGCGTTCCTGGTCTCCTTCGCCCTGAGCGTCGTAGCGATGATCGTCGCTGCGCTACGTCCCTCGCATGGTCGCCTGAAGGAAGCGCGTGTGGGTGTGAAAGAAGCAACGAATTAAACGGGTCAAAGAGAAGCGGATACACTGCTCTGGTGCGTGATGTATCCGCTTTTTTCGATTTTCGTTATCTGTTATCGGTTGACGGTTTATTCTTGAGGTGGATTGTTGTCTCGTTACGAAGTTCTTCTAGCCGATCGACCCTAACCTGGCACCTTGACGTACAGGTTTCCTTTTGACGACATAAACACATTATAAGTTGTTCCACCGGGTTTTGGACCTGCTGACGCGTAAACCTGGGTATCAGTGACTTTTGCTAACAGGGGAAAACTACGCATTGTACTATACAACTTGTCTTCGTCACCCTTCATCTGGACATTTTCATTATTAATGCTAGAGATTAAAGTAGCCTGGTGCACCTGACCGTCTTTATCTCGTCCTTCTAGGGGCGTTAACTCATAGCCTGAACTCGGACCAGGAATATTCATTTTAATGGCACTCGCTTGTAGCATCCAATACTGGCCTTGTACAAGAAAGGTGCTATCTGAAGTTTGTTGTCCATTTTTGTCATACAAAGTCAGAGTAACATCCATATGTCCCGGAACATCTGTACTAATGGCTTGCACTCGTGCTACCTGAATGTCATCTGTGAGGTTCATGTGAGGTAAAAGCACGGAAATGTACAGAAAACTTGCTACTAATACTGCTAACACAAGCAACACACACAGGAAAGTGAGAAAAGGACGTCTCTTATTCCGATGGCGACGAGGCACATTCCGTCCATATGGATAATCATACGCCTCAAAAATTTCATCCATGTCAAAGTCCCTGCCCATGCCTCGACTGCTCCGCCTCATCAGTAATTTAGTGAGCCGTGCCAGATCTGTATAAAAGTCGCTGCTTATAGCCATATTCAAAGTAGAGTACCTTCCTTTCAGCTTTACTTTGAAGAAAAGGATACCAATGTGATATGCTCCACGGTCTATATACGTCGTTTATTCGATTCAGGTTGCGCTATAGATGATATCCATAACAGGGCAAGCAGCCAGATAAATGAAATTAGTTGCAAGGTAATTTTTATGTATAAGAGTGGTCGATGGAAAGGGGTAAAATAGTGGTTTTGTACGTCGATTTGTCGATTTTGTCGATTTGTCGATTGTGATTTTCTCATTTAGTATGTTATACTATACTTGTTTTCCATTGCCGAATGTACCCGTAGACTTTACTGGTTTCTGACTATAGAGGTGGGAGATGCTATCAAAAGGGCATCAACTGAGTCATTATGTCATCGTGCGCCTCTTAAAGAGCGGGGGTATGGGTGATGTATATCTCGGCGATGACACGCTTCTCCAGCGACAAGTAGCCATCAAAGTGCTTCGTATCGATCCGACACAACATTCAGATATGCGCGCTATGCAAGAGGCCGTTCGCCTGTTCTTACGTGAGGCTCAGGCTATTGCGCGACTTGATCATATACATATACTACCCTTGTACGACTCCGACCAGATCTATATCAGCGGAATACCGCTTATGTACATGGTTATGCCGTTCCGACAAGAAGGTTCACTCGCTGAATGGTTGCAAAGACATCACTATAAAAGAGTATCCATACGCGAGGTCGCGCTTATCGTACAGCAAGCTGCCAGTGCGCTCCAGTATGCTCATGATAACCGGATCATTCACCAGGATGTCAAACCTGCCAACTTTCTCATACGCAGTGACACAGAACACCGTGCACGCCTTGATCTACAACTCGCTGATTTCGGAATTGCCAGGCTTATGACTACTACCAGCGGCGAAAGTCAGCTCATTCGTGGTACTCCTGCATACGTTGCTCCTGAGCAGTGGGAGGGGCATCCTGTCCCTGCTACTGATCAATATGCTCTTGCTGTGATGGCTTATGAACTGCTTACCGGTCAAGTACCTTTTCCAGGCAACAATCCTCATCAGATCATGTATATGCACTTTCACAACCAGCCACCCCCTGCCAGTTCTTTTAATCCAGCTATCCCTAAAGATATCGATGCGGTACTTCTTCGCGCTTTAGCTAAGGCGCCCGCAGACCGTTTTTCTTCGGTCTCTGCTTTCGCAAACGCTTTCTACGAGCGTGCATCGCCCAATATTAGTGGCAACATCTTTCAGACTTTCACTATTACCTCCCTGGAAGCACAGAAAGGCACTTCCCGCGAAATCACTCTTCCTGGGGGAAGGCAGGTACTTGTGAATGTACCGGCGGGTGCTTACCATGGGCAGGTTATCCTGCTGCGGGGCTTCGGTGAACAACCTGCTAATGGAGGTCCCCCTGGTGCATTGATTCTTACCATTGCTATTGAGCAAATAGAACAAATCGTCACTCTGGCGGATGCTAAAACCCTCGAAGGAACAGTCCCCGCTTTCGATGTAAGCAACGATGTAGTGCCCACTGTGCGGCGTCGGTATTCCAAAGGCGCAGCTATTATCTTTGCAACTCTTATTGTGATTGTTATTATGGGGAGTGCTGGACTCTTTTATGTCGCACAGCTCAATGCAATTCATACGGCCAATGTTAACGCTACTGCGACAGCGCAATCCCATCTTGATACGAAAGCAACTGCACAGGCCAGGAGCGCGGCGACAGCGACCAGGCAGGCAGATGTTGATGCGACGGCGACAGCGCAAGCTAATCTGGATGCAACGGCGACCGCACAGGTCAGGATCGCAGCGACGGCAACGGCGCAGGCCAGGATCGCAGCGACGGCGACTGTGCAAGCCAATCTTAATGCGACGGCAACCGCCCAGGCTAACCTTACTGCAACCGCTACCGCCTACTCTGCCTCTATTGAGGGCACTCCAGAAATTAATGACACCTTGCAAGACAATGGTCTAGGGTACGGTTGGGATGAGAGCAATTTCTCAGGAGGGGGAGGCTGTTCCTTCGTGAATGGGGCTTATCATTCTACGATGCCCCAAAATAATTCTTTATCACCTTGTTTCGCTCAGAATACTACATACGGCAATTTCTCTTTTCAGGTACAAATGACAATTGTTGCAGGCGACCAGGGAGGAATTATCTTTCGTGCAGATTCTTCAAAAGATTCATTCTACTACTTCCAGATTAATAGGAAGACCCAGATCTATACCCTCGGAATTTACGATGGTTTTAACTCCAATGACATAATTAGTAGTGGCACCAGTTCTGCGATTAATACTGGTCTGAACCAGCCCAATCTCCTTGCTGTTAATGCAAACGGAAGCACCCTCGATTTGTTCGTGAATATGCAAAAGGTTGCCACTGTGAATGATAGCACCTACACTCAAGGGCAGATTGGTGTAGCTGTTTATGATACAACTGCCTCTACTGATGCAATATTTAGTAATGTGAAAGTCTGGTCCTGGTGATTACTTTCCTTGCCTTTGCTGATAGAAAGGTTCTCTGCAGAGTATCGGAGAACTGCTCCTGATGGGAAGAGCTTGATCTAAGCTATAGCGTTATCCGACAAACTATGCTAAGATTCTAAAGATATTTTAACGCAGAGCATATGTCCCACAGGACGAGTACGTAGACAAGGAGAGATTATTTGGCAACACACGATAAACGATATGTAATCGTAGGCAATGGCGTCGCGGGCACGACCGCCGCCGAGACCTTGCGCAAGAACGATCCGAATTGCAGCATTCACCTGCTTACCAACGAACCCTACCCACTCTACAACCGCGTCTCCCTGCCACGCTTTTTGCAGGGCGTCATTGTCGAAAAGAAGGTGATGATTCGCGACTTTGCATGGCACGAGCAGCGCAATATTCAACTGGTCACAGAGACTATGGCGACCAGCATCAATACCGATGAGCGCGTCGTCGTGACCGACAAGGGGCAGCATCTCCCCTACGATGCCCTGCTGATCGCTACTGGCGGCTGGGCGAACCCACTACGCGTGCCGGGCACAAAGGGTGTCAAGCATATCTATAACTTCGTCACGCTCGACGATACGAAGACGATTATCGAGCGCATGCTGGAGTCGCGCACCGCGCTCGCCTATGGTGGCAGCTTTATTTCTTATGAACTCTGTGATGGCTTTGCCGTGCGTAAGCTCGATACGACCTGGATCATGCGCGGTCCTTACTGGCTGCGCAACTCGCTGGACCCCGATGGCGGCGAGGTCATCGACAATATCGCCAAAAAGTTCGGCGTCCGGGTCATTCATGGCGACGAGGTTGAAGAGGTCGTGCCCAAAAACGGCGTGCCCAGCTACGTGAAGACGAAAAAGGGGCGCGAACTGCAGGCCGATATGATCGGCATCGGACTGGGCATTACCCTCAACACGGAGATTTTGACGCACACCCCCGTTGAGGTGCGCAAGGGTATCGTGGTCAATGAGTATCTCGAAACCAATGTGCCGGGCGTCTACGCGGCTGGCGACGTCGCGGAATTCTTTGATGGGGCCATTGGTCAGCACCACACGATGGGCACCTGGGACAACGCGATGGCCCACGGACGCATCGTCGGCGTCAATATGGCCGGTGGGCACCAACCCTATCTGGATGTGCCGACCTACACCAGCCCGCTCTTCGATGTGAATATCGCCGTCGTCGGTACCGCCGAATCAAATAACCACGAACTCTCGTCGATTGCCCGCCGTGAGCCGGGCGAGAAGGGCAACGAGAACTACCGCAAGCTCTTCTTCCGCGACAACAGGCTCGTCGGCGTGCTGATGATCGGAAGCCCGAAAGGTCGCAAGAAACTGGTCGATATCGTCAAGAATCAGCAGGAGCTCGAGACCGCGGCTGAGCGTGAAGCGTTATTAACTCTGAAGTAGCTTTTTCTCGCTCTATCCCTTATTCAAAGATGGACCCGGTAGCAGAGGAGAACGTCTTTACCTTCCTCTGCTACCGGGTTGTAAGATTGGTAGATATAACTCTATTGTACTACCGACCTGCCGGACGGCTTGACGGAACGGTCTTTTTGAGCTACTGTACAAAGCATTATATGCTATGGTTGAACCAGTATAGTATTCTTTATTAAGAAGGATTTAGTGAAATCTGTAAAACCAGTTCGTTCTTTGTATAACTTATATCTAGGGACCCAGAAGGTCAATTGAATCGGCTCCAGGAGATATTGTTGTGGCTATACAATGTCATTATTGTGGTACTGATCTACCAAGAGATGATGCCCGCTTTTGCAATAACTGCGGAATGCTTGTTCCCTCTCACCCTTTTAGTCCGCAGTCGTTATCTGCCGCAAAAATCAATGCTTCTCAATCCTCTGCTCCCTCCCAGATGCGGGAGGAGGGTAAGCCTGTTTTGCGTGAGCAGGTAGCGAATCTGTCCCCGACCCGCCCGCCACGTTTGCCCGCGCGGAGTGGGCCATCCTCATGGCATGGACAGTACAAGCCGTCTGAGCAGGGTGAGCAGGAGAAAAAAGGGCCATCCGATACGGTCGTGGCTGAGCCACAGGGAAAGCTCCAGGAGAAACTGCCAGAGACGCCGAAGCCCGTAACACACGAGGATGAGGTAGAGGACGTGCCTACGCGCACAATGGAGTCAGTACCCGCTGAACGAGCCGATGCCAGAGAGCAGTCCGTTGAACTACTACCGACCAGTCCGCTGGAGCTCTCTGCAATCGAGCGGGCGCAGGAGCGCCCGGTTGAGAAGTCACCGATCAGTCCATTACCCCGGCAGCCGCATGAGCAGGCTGACGATTCTCCGTATGACATAGAATACCAGAGCACGACCCCGCTCTCAACTCCAGGGAAAGCGACCTCGCAGCCCGCAAATACGGAAGCGCCAGTGCAGGATGCAGGTACTGGCAATCGGCAACCCTCAACACCAGGAGGAGCGCCTTCGCGACCCGGAAATGCGGAAGTGCCAAAACAGGACGCATATATTGCCAATCGTCAATCCGGGGCAGCGCCGAATGTGCCTGCTCCGCGTACGCCGGTCCCGGTACAGAGGGTACCTTCTCCACCAACGCCATTTCTGGGGTGGGAGCCAGTCGAGGCAGCGTCGAATGTGCCTGCTCCGCGTACGCCGGTCCCGGTACAGAGGGTCCCCTCACCACCGACGCCATTTCTAGGGCTGGGCGAGGCTGCGGCGCGCGAGAACGTGAGTCGGGTGCCTGCCAGGTCGCGTACGCGAGGGCGGCTCCCCATCTTGATTGTTGGCCTCTTGCTCATTATTCTCATTATTGGTGGTATTGGAGCCTGGATCGCGGTGTATCAGCCGTTTAGTATTGCTCCCATTACTCGTCCCCAACTGAGCTTCAGCAATACCCGGCTAGGTATAGCGCTATCGTACCCCAATGGTTGGACGCAGCAGGTTGTGTCCGACGCCGCCCATTTCTACGCCAGTAACCATACCGCCGAGATAGATATCGATGTTGCCAACGCCGGTGATGTGAACCAGGCATTGCAACAACAGGCGACAAAGCTGGGACTGAGTGGGACGAAGGCCGGCACCGCGCTTGCCTTTGCTGGAACAACGTGGCAGCAGTCGCAGGGAAATCTGCAACAGAGCGGCGCCAACTATACAGTCACGCTCCTGGCGGCTATTCATGGAAGCCATCTCTACACCATCGTGCAGCAGGCACCCCAGAGCAACTATGCAGATTGGGAGAAGGCATTCTTCTCACCGCTGCGCAGCTCCCTTCAGTTTTTGTAGTGTCGTGGGCGGCAAAGAGGCCCAGTGAAATGCTGTGCAGAGGCGAGAAGGCTGTTCAAAATAAGAGGCTGTGATATAATGTGCACGGCGTAAAGGCACGATCATTTATTTCAAGCGTGCAGGTGGACATATAAAACGAACATGCAAGCGCTCTCTGCACAAATAGAGAGATGGAGATACGGAGAAAGGAGCGCGCAGCAAAGCTACGCGTGAAGAACAGAACTTATGGACGATATTCATTTTGAGCGGCATTTTCGCACTCCCTACTCTGAGGGCTACTATATCATGCAAGGCAATAGCCTCCAGAGCAACAATCGACTGGGCACAGTCGACATTCACTTTACCACCACAGCGGTGCATGGGACGCTCATCCTGGAGCGGGAACTGGACGAGGCCGACCTGACCAAGTTGATCGAGCAGATCGACGAAGATCTTGTGTTGTCAGCGGACATGCCACGCGATGATTTTCTTGTGAGCGTCTATGTTGGCAAGGATGTTGGTTTTTACAGCGATGAATACTTTGCCGAAGAGAACGGCGACGTTGGCGATTTTGAAGATGACGACGAAGACAGGTAGCCTTCCTTCCTGACCTCCACGACCCTAATTTTCCAGCAGGCCGCGCCGCATAGCGTACTTCACAAGCTCGGCGCGGCTATGCAGATTGAGCTTATCCATGATGTGGGTGCGGTGCGTATCTACAGTCTTGGGACTGATTACCAGCCGTTCCGCAATCTGGTTGTTTGTATATCCCTCAGCGACCAGCTTGAGGATCTCCCGTTCGCGTTCCGTCAGACTGCTATAGCTATCCTTCTCCTCGCCTGTGCGTACACGTTGCAGATAATCGCCTACCATCACCGACTGTGCCGTTGGCGAGAGGTAGAATTGACCACTCTGTATCACATGCAAGGCCGTAATCAGCTCCGTGTCGGCAGCCTCTTTAAGCATATAGCCCGATGCGCCGGCACGTAAGGCCTGGAAGACGTATTCATCATGCTCGTGCATAGTGAGCACCAGGACCTTGACATCCGGGGCCACTTTTTTGATCTCACGCGTGGCCTCAATGCCGTTGACATCGGGCATAGTGATATCCATCAGCACGATATCCGGTTGCAGGCGCCGGGCCTCGTGAATAGCGTGGCGACCGTCCTGGGCCTCTCCGACCACCTCCATGTCGGGCTGTGCGTTGAGCATCATCTTCAGCCCGGCACGTAGGATGGTATGATCGTCGGCCAATAAAATTCGTATCTTCATATTCTTTCTCTTGCGCGTGAGTCAGTATTGTGTTCGGTCTGCTTATACGGAGAGGGCAGCTCTTTCGTAGGGAGAGACGTGAGCGGTCGCGGTATACACACGCGGACAATCGTTCCGCTACCCGCTTGAGAATCGATAGTCAATGAACCATCGAGGAGGCTTGCTCGTTCGCGCATACCCACCAGTCCCCAGCCGTGCTCCTGTCCGGGACCCGGGGTTTTCTGCAACTGCTCGGCATCAAAACCAAGGCCATCGTCACTAATAGATGCGTAAACGGTGTCTGCATTTTCTCTCAGTACGATAGTCACCTTACGTGCCTGAGCATGCCTGGCGACGTTCGTCAAAGATTCCTGTATAATGCGGTAGAGCGCAGTCTCCACGTCAGTCGGTAAGCGCTCTTTAAAAAATGGCGTTGCTCGCAGACCGACATCTATAGTAAATTTTTGTTGATATTCTTTGAGATACCAGCGCAATGCCGGGAGGAGCCCCAGATCGTCGAGGGCGCTGGGGCGCAGATCGATGCTCAGGTTGCGAATAGCACGCAGCGTCTGATGGGCCAGCCTGCGCGTGTCGCTGATGCGGGAGCGCGCCTCCGGCGTCGTAATCGATTCTTCGAGAATCGCCAGGCTGATGAGCAGGGAGGTCAGGACCTGGGACGTTTCGTCGTGCAGCTCACGGGCGATGCGTTTGCGCTCCTCTTCCATGGCATTTAAGATCTGGGTTGCGCGCAGGCGATTCGCCTCATCGATCGTCTCTAACATCTCATTGAAGGTGCGCGCGAGCTGATCGGCCTGCGGATCGACCCCGGTGAGCGGGGCGCGCAGCGTTCGTTCGCCCGACTGTACTCTGTTCATCACCCTGCCAAGCTCCATGAGCGGTCGAAAAGCGATCTGGAGCACAACGAAGTTCAGCGCCACGCTAACCAGCCAGCCGACCGTAACAAAGATGACCAGGATGGTTGAAGCGGACGGCAGAGTGTTGAGTCGTGATGCCAGCCACGTTCCCCCGGTGGCGCCGACGAAGATAATGACGCTATTGGCGATTAAGACGCGATAGAAAACGGGTATGCCAAGCATCGGCTTGAGCAAGCCGTTGTTATGCATGACCTTCCCGTATTTTTTGCTGGAATCAGTCATAATGAAGATCTCTTTGCTGGATTATCTACTTTCTTTTACAATGGTAATTGTATCATAAGTCGTCCCTTAAAAGCGGGACAGTATGCAAGCATGCTACATGCTTGCTGTTTTTCTTGAGTTTCTTCCAGAGCTTCACGTACATTGGGTTACTTATACCACAACTTTAAAAATTGTAGTTCTATTATGGGTTTTCCTTCTGTCTCAGTTCCTCGCGAAAGTCGCGCACCTCTTGCACATTAGTATACCCAGCCTGTTCTAATTCTCTCAGGTACTCATATGCTCTTTGGGTTGCGTGATCAGACTTAAGGACCTCTGCGCGTCGAGAAAATGCACGAGCAGCTTTGACGCCTTCTTCAATTTCGTGCAGCATCAGGTAGGCACGTGCCCAGTCAAGGTAGATCCAGGTGTCCAAACGTGTGTTCTGATCAGCTCGGATCTGCTGCATGATTTCATCCTTCATAGCAAGCGTCATTTCCGGCTTGCCGAGAGCAAGATAGCCATAGCTACGCTCAGCTAATATTCCAGACATGTTGTAAAAAACTGCCTCTTCATCATCATCGTATGATGAAAGGTAAACGGCTAGCTTTTGTGCTTGTTCGCTCGCACGCTGGAAGCGAAGATCATCACCTGTACTTGCATAGATGCGAGATAAATAAGAATGAATCAATGCTGCCCATGCTTTACTTGCATCAAAGGAAATGTCACGAGCTTGTTCTAAACAGTCTACCGCTTCCTGTTTACGCCTACTCCGTTCTAGTTCTACTCCCATATTCATAAGAGCATGGGCAAGTATTCCTGGCTCTCCAAGTTGTTTTGCCGTATCATACATCCCTTTGTACGTTTCCAGGGCTTCATCATAACGTCGTCGTTCAACATGTAGCACGGCTCGGACGCACTGAGCATCAGCGTATAGTCTTAAAAAACGTGGTTCCATCTGAGAAGAGAGCGGTACTGATCTAAAGAAATGATCAAAGAGGCGATGAATGCGCTCCGCACTTCTCTCCGCTTTAGAGATTGGAGCGATTTGCCTGAGGTACCAGGTCTGTTGAAGAAGTTGCTCGACCGCATCCAAGGTCTCATTTACAAGGTATTCACCACGACCGGGAAGCGTATCTGGATGAAAAGGGTCGTAGATGGACAATCCTAATTGCCAGAGAGGAATATCCAGTATATCACTTAACTGGCGGAGAGTGTCATTGTCTTTGATGTGCTTCTCTCCAGATTCGACACGTTGTACATAGCGCGGGTCCACTGCCCCACTAGGCCATAGCTCGGCAAGTTTGGACACCGACAGCCCGCGCTGTATTCTAAAGAGTCGGATTGTTTGTCCATAGTGGTATTCATGCTTGCTCATTTTGCACCTCCGCTCTATTCTACAACTTGGCTGTTCCTGTTTGTACGGACCTCAAGGTCCGTACTTTAAAACATACAATATGCCCTGTGCGGGCCCTTCTATTATATAGAATTTCACGTAGACTTTAAGTGTAATGTGTGTCATGGTGAACTTGACAGATCTTCCTTGCCTCGTTAACATGATGTTAGCGGCCCTTGACATGACGATCATGGCATGTTATTCTTGACATGTGTAACGTGTCATGTCATGCTCGTCATTTGGCGGCAAGTACGACGAAAGGGAGTGCATGTCAAGCATGGCATCAACTACACAGTTACGGCAGATACGGGAAAGTCTTGGAGCCACCCAGGAGGCGGTCACCCGGAGGACTCGCGGTATTAGTCTCCGTACCTATATTCGGGCTGAGAATGGCGATCGAGTGACATTCGATACAGCGAGTCAAATCCTAGAGGCGATTAACAACCTTCTTATGGAGGTGAACAGACAGCCAGTTGCGTTAGAAGATCTAGGACTGAACCTTTATTGAGAGCGCAATTGAGTCACAGAAGAGTGCTTGTAGCTTGACCGGCCAACGCACTCCCCTGCCCTGCCCTTGATCGTTGTGCGACCAGAGGCTCTATATAGTATACCTTATAAGGCAACACTGTAAAAGTCTCTGGACAAGTGTACCCAGGAGGTTACACATGTCCGCAAATCCCAACCAACCACTTGAAGACGACGAAGAGTACACCGTCGTCCCCGTCATTCCCACCGACTACCTGTACCACACCGACGAGCATCCCGAATGCTTCGAGCCCGATTGTGACTGTCACCAGCAGCGCATCGCCGATCTCAGCTAGGACTATCAAGACGGGCTCGTGAGCGCCGAGGATGCGACCCGCATAGCCAGCGGCAAGGCTGTATAAAAGGAGCATTAACATCATGGATGGAGAAAAGAAGTGCCTGTTGGTTGCCCTGTGCCTGGGCCTGCTCTGTCTGACGGTGATCGTCTCCTGGCTCTTCATCGCGCTCTGGCCGCTGCGCGAACTGCTCGCCTTTGGCCTGCTTGGCCTGGGGACCGTCACCGTGCTTGCCTACGTCTCCGTCACCGTGTTGGGACGGCTCAACGAACAGTCCTTACGTCGGCAGCGGCTGCTCTACCAGCGCGAGCGACCCCTGGACGAGCTAGGGCGTCCGCTCCCCTTGCCTCACTATGACCTGCATCAAGGGCACTACGCCTCTACTCCGGCGTCGTATCCCTATCCACCGCAAGGAGGACCTCACTATGAGTAAGCACATCCCATTGAATCGTCAGCATGACGACAACCTGCTCACGGGCCCTTTCCCACATCCAGGGCACCCGCTGACTCTGGCTCATGAGCGCGATGGCGACCATGAGCACGAGGCTACCCTTCCTGCCCCATTGTGGATCGACGTGCGCGAGGCGGCGGCGGAGTGGACGGGACTCACTGCTGAGATCCTCTCCCTTGCTAACAGTACGACCCTTGCCTGTGGCTTTCAGGGGCTTGGTCAAGGCTTGCTCGCCCTCTCCTACGAGGAAAGCGCCTACGCCCACTACCACCTGGTTGCCAACCGGCTGCGACAACCGCCCGGCACGGTCGTGGAGGGATTGGAGCAAACCCTCAAGGACCTGCATGAAGCCTACACGCAGTGGGTGAGTGTGGGCTACTGGTTAGAGCGGGTTGCCAATGCGGTGCCCCCTGCTTCCCAGAGGCTTGAGCCGATCCGTGACCGGGTGCATACCGCCTGGGCACACCAGCAACGACTCTACTCTCTGCTACTGCATGGGCAGCAGGATGCTGCCCAGGTACAGCGCCGCCTGGACCAGTGGAACCAGCGTGTCAGGCAGATGAGCTGTGCTGAGACGACCGCCCAACAGCGGCAGGAGGGACAGGCATGAGCAAACGCGTGACCTCCGCCGCCCGGTATATGCTGGCCCTCAATGACTGTCGGGTCTTTGACCGGCACCAGTGGCACGCCACCTTTGTGGTGGGGCAGTATCTCTGCACCACCTGTGGGGCCTCGTTCTACTGCCCCGGCTGTACACTGAGCATCCCCAAGAACGCACGGGCGCGGCTCTGTCCCGAGCATCACGCCGAGCAGGAGGCCCGTGACGAGCAGGCCCGCCGCCATCGCCACGAACAACAACAACAGTCGTCACAACCGTCCATCCAGAAAGGAGTCCCATCATGAGCGAACGCCTCTCACCCGAGCGGGGAGCCGCCACCATCCAGGGCAGCCGCCGCACGCTGCGCGAGCAACACAGCATGTGGGAGCAGGGGGACAATCCAGCCCTCGCCCAGGTCGCGCCTACCTATCGCATCGCCCGTGCCAGCCTGCCTGCGCAGGAGCGCCGCCGTCGTGCCTCACCGCAACAGCAGGACGCATCCCGCCACGCCGCCGGGCACTCCCACGCCATCCATCCCGAGGATCGGCCCTACCTGACCGACGGGGAGCAGGAGCGCTCCGCCCGCCGTACTTCCACCGCCATTGACGAAGGGTTGGAGGAGCGTCCCGCCCGTAGCAGCGCCCGCCGCTACCGCTCCACGATGACCGCCGAACAGCAGACGGCTCCCATTGCCCGCAGACGCTCGCTGCACTGGACGGTCCTGGTGGGGCTCACCCTGCTGTGCATGCTGGTCGGCTTCCTTGTCTTCTCCGCGCTCGCCACGTGGTGGCAGCACACCGAGGACAGCCTGCGTTACGGCATGCCCCGCACGTACCAGATGGATGCGGTGGTTGGGCACCAGGACTCTGCCGCCCACCCGTCCCACTTCATTGCCCTCAACCTGGACGGCCATCTCTCCGTCATCGAGATGCCGGGCGGGGACGTGAGCAAGACGGTCATCTACGCCGGCCCCGTCCTCTATGGGCAGGACGCCGACCTGGTTGCTGTTACGCTCTCGATCGGCCATGACGGGCAGGGCAAACCGGAACTGATCCTACATTACCAGAATAACGAGGTCATCCTCTCTGACGGCACGGATGGCAAGTTCCACCTGCAACCACCGCAGTAGGTTCGTAGCGCGTCTCTGAAAAAAAACGGGTGCAGCGGGAGCCAGGAGCGCCGCACAAGAGAACGGCCCCTGCTCCTGCTGGCACGATGTTGAGCAAGCAAGAAAGAAGGACAGGCATGATGCATCTATCAGACCCGCAGGGGCACGAGCCCAAAGGACCCACCACCGGACCGTTGCGTCCCGTGATTGTCGTCATGGACACGATTGATGATGAAGCAGAGGAGGACCCTCGTCTTGGTGAGGCAACGCCTCCACCACCACAGGGCGAGGACGAGGAGGAGCAGGACCGCCTGCCACCCGTACCAGCAGAGGAGAAGGGGAGTGCACCACCGCAACCAGCACAGCAACCCAAAGAGCCAGGCGCGCCTGAGGACGACGAGCCTCCCACGCCCGGCCCACCACCACCACGCGAGCCCAGGCCGCTCTCCCTCCCGAACGCCACCGCCCGGCCCACCCAGCGTCAGCTCTCCCTGCTGACCGCCCTGATCGGGATCAGCCTGATGCTGCTTGGCGTTGCGGTCGGCATCCTGCTGGTCGTGAGTCCGGCAAGTCTGGGCTCCGTGATGACCTTGCTTCCTGGTCTCAGCCCACGCGCCTCTATCACCCTCACTCCCGCCCAGGCGAGCCTGCACACTGCCGTCTCGCTCACCGCTGTCACCGGCACCCCTGATCCCACGCGAGGACAGGTACACGCCCGCCTGCTCTCTGAGCAGAGTCCCGCCTTCACACAGACCGTCTCTACCAGCGGACACGGCCACACCCGCGCGCAGGCAGCGGGCGGCACCCTCACCTTCTACAACGCCGCTCCCTACACGCAAACGGTGGCCGCAGGCACCGTGCTTACCGGCACCGATGGCATCCAACTGGTGACGGATCAAGCCGCGCTCCTGCCCGCTGCTAACCTGCCTACGGTGGGTATGGCGACCGTCCCCGCCCAGGCGGTGCAGGTCGGTCAAGAGGGCAACATCGCGCCCCTGGATCTCAACGGGTTGTGTTGTGTGGCGGGCGTCTCGGTCAAGAACACGGACGCCTTTACGGGAGGGCAGCTTGCCCGTGACTATCCGGTGGTAGCACAGCAGGACGTGGACGAGGTGGTCACCCAGGAGAGCAGTACCCTTACCGGGCAGGCACAGGCACGCCTACAGGCAGACATGCGCCCAGGCGAGCAACTCATTGCCCCCGCACAGTGTCACCCGAATGTGAGCACCGATCACCCGGTGGGCAGCGAGGCGGCCCACGTCACGATCACGCTCACCCTCACCTGCCAGGGCGAGGTCTACGATCAGCAGGCGGTGCAGCAGCTTGCGAGCGCCGCTCTGAGCGCCCAGGCCCGCACAACCCTGGGCACCGGCTACAGTGTGCAGGGTCCCATCACCACCAGCATCACCCAGGTCGCCACAACAGAGCAAGCCCACGGCACCCTCTCGCTGCTGGTGAGCGTGCAGGGCACGTGGAGCTATCAGTTCAGTAGTGTGCAGATTAGCCAGTTGAGCAGAAAGATCGCGGGCCTGCCCAGGCAAGAAGCGGTGTCCCTGCTCAGGCACGACGCCGACATCCAGGCCGTAAGTATTACCGAGACCTGGAACGCGAACACGTTGCCCACCGATCCGGCCCATATCCAGTTCATGGTATTGAGCAATGTGGGTGGGTAGGACAGAGGTCCCTCTGAGCCAGAGAGCCGCGAGAGAAGAGAGGTGTGACGGTCATGAGCCGCTTTGTCCGCTTTGAGATCAAAGCCTTGCTCCCAGAGCAGAGCACGCTCATTCTGGACAGAGAGCAGGGCGTGCTCTCCTTGCTTGGGGGAGGAACCGAGAAAGAGATCAGCGAGCAGCAACTCTTGACGCCCTCCGAGATGCCGGTCATTGAAGCCTTGCTCACCAATTATCCTGACTACTGTCCCTATGAGGTCGTGCTCTCGGCCATGACGGGCAAGAGCCTGGAGAAGTGTCGGGAGCGCGTGTTGTGGGGCCTGCAAGAGGGAGAAGTGGACGTGGTGATGCGCCCGGTACGCAACCTGTTGGGACGTGCGCGCCTGAAGTTGCGTCCCTTCGGTATCGATATCCGCTCCATGCTCCAGACCGGCTATATGCTGACCCCGCTCAGGCAGCGGATACGGGAACGGGTGAGGATGGAAGATACCAATACCAGGAAGGAAACACAAGGACATGAAAGAGCGCCAGCACCGCCAGAGAGAGCAGGATACAACCTACACCCTCACGAAAGCCGTGACCCATATTCGGCTTGGTGAGACCAATGCCTGCAAACTGGCCGCCCTGGACGCCCTGGCTCCGGTGTACCAGGCGCTCTGTCAGCAGTACGTCACCTACTTTTGCACCGAAGAGCCGCCCGATAAATTTCATGCTCCTGTCTTTGCCACCCCGCTTTCTGAACGCTGGCACCGGGTCGCCATCCAACAAGCAGCAGGCATTGCCCGTGCGTGGCGAACCAACCGGGAACAAGCGTATCAAAGCTATCTCGAAGAGCGAGAGAACTACCAGGAAGCACTGGCAACGCCAGATTCCAATCAGAAAAAGTCAGCCTGGAAGGAGTGGAACACGCCCGTCTTGAAACAGGTCTGTATCCAGGCGAATGCGAATGTTGCTGTGTTGGAACCATCAGAGGATTCAAGTTTTGACTACTGGCTCAGGATGAGTACGCTTGCGAAGTACAAAACTATTCGTATTCCGGTGAAATTGGCAGACTATCATCGCGAGGCCCTGAAGGACAAGAAGATCAACACCGGTGTAACGTTAAACAAACGAGGTGATGGCTGGTGGCTCACCCTCTCCTACGATGAAACCGTGCGGGTTCACACCGAGCCGACTACCTCAGTCGTTGGGATTGATGTAGGAATAGCAAACTTGGTGACGAGCAGTGATGGCAAGCACTACGGCACCTTTCATGGGAAGCTCCGCGAGCGACAGAAGCGTGACCGAGAGAAGCGCCGCCGCAAAGCGAAGCTGCGAGCCTGCCTCAAAAAGAAGGGGGTCGAGAAGCTGCCTTCGACCAGCAGCAAGAGTGGACAACGGCTCAGGCGCCACGTGCGTCAGGAGATCAATCGTGCGGTCAATGTCTGCCTGGATGAACACCCTGATGCACACATTGCCTATGAACACCTGTCAGTGGCCTCCATGAAGTTCAAGGCGCGCGCGATGAATGCGTATCTGCGCGCCTCCAATCTGGCACGCATTCCCGAAAAGATCGCCTGGGAGGCGGCGAAGCGGGGAGTGGTCGCCACGGAAGTCAAGAGCGCGTACTCCTCGCAGGAGTGCAGTGTGTGCCACTATCCCGATCGTGCCAATCGCCCGGACCAGCAAACGTTTTGCTGCGTCGTCTGTGGCTTTTCAACGCATGCCGATCACAATGCCGCCACCAATATCGAGCGGCGCCTTGGGGATACTGAACTGCATGCCTGCAAACGCAAAGAGGATGTCAAAGCCGTGCTGATCAGGCGGCACGAGATATGGAAGAATCATAACGGTTGGCCGTAGTCCAACCGCCCGCCTAGTTGGTGTATTCTGCGGAGGACATTCAACGGGCGTAGGTGAAGGTTAGGCATCTTGGTGAATGCTTGCATTTGTCAAGATGCCTGATAACTATAGGTTTTCAATGTTTCGTGTCGAATCAGGTGTGTAACCAGGAAAAATCAGGTAAGTACCTGATGTTTTCAAGGGTGGAACAGGAGTACGCTATCTGTACTGACATAGAGATATCTGAGGCAAGATTGCAATTTTCGCCTGTTCCTCTTCCACTCAGGCGATATAATTCATTATAATCTTGTCAAAAGGATGCAAGCGTTCTTGCTGTGCTCTGCCGTGTTCTGTAGAGAATGTTGTCCTGGCCTGAAAAGGAGGGGTACCTGGACGAACAGGTGTATGATATAATCAGCGGCGAGAACTATTTGCGACGATATTTTTCCAACAAGTCTAGATCCTTTGAGGAGGCAAAGTGGGCTCTACTTCTAACAAAAGCTTGCTTGATGTGGCGACGCAGAAGATCGTCGAAAGCCAGGTCTGGCGTTCTGTCTTCCGTCATGGCTATCCCGATACGCCCTTAAATCAATCTCTGGTGATGATGGGGAATGTATTTCTGCACCTGCACCCCGTCAAGGTCAGCCGCCAGGCGATGAAGATTACCTATACCTGGTGTATGGGCGGTATTTCTTTCTTCTTGTTCCTGCTGCTGACGATCACTGGCGTCTTTCTTATGTTCTACTACATACCCAGTACTAGCCTGGCGTATCAGAACATCAATCAATTGAACAGCGCGGTCTCATTTGGTAATCTTGTGCGTAACATGCATCGTTGGGCCGCTCACTTGATGGTGGTCTCCGTGACGCTGCATATGATCCGCGTCTTTTACCACGGCGCGTATAAGCCACCACGCGAGTTCAACTGGGTCGTAGGCGTATTGCTGTTCTTTGTAACGTTGTTCTTGAGCTTCACAGGCTACCTGCTCCCCTGGGATCAGATCGCGCTCTGGGCTATCACCGTCGGCACCAATCTCGCGCCGTACACCCCGTTGCTGGGCGACCCGGTCTACAAAGTGCTGGTTGGAGGTGGCGCGGTAGCGCAGGCCACGTTGATACGCTTCTATGTCGGTCACGTAATCCTGTTCCCGCTGGCTGGTGCATTGTTGATGGCTGTTCACTTCTGGCGTATCCGTAAGGATGGCGGTGAAGCCGGTCCTCCACCTCCCTCTCGCCGTGAGTTGGAAGCCCGTGAGGCCCGTGAGCGTGCTGTAGCTGGCACGACTGGTTCGTAAGAGGGATCTCTGTTCCAGTACGGCGTTCTTGACGCTCTTGAGAGGATACTTACATGTCAATTGAACAGAAAGAACCACAGGTACAGACACAGGCGGCTGCAACGCAGCGACGCTATCGTACGCTGGCGGTAGTGCGGCAAGAAGCGATCACGCGTGTCGAGAAACCGCTAGAAGATTCGGTCTTCGTCTGGCCTCACCTGCTGGTGCGTGAGTTCTTCGCGGCTACGGCGGTGACGGTGATGGTCACGTTGCTGTCACTGCAGATCAACGCACCACTGCAAGGGCCCGCTAACCCGAACGTGACGCCAAACCCGGCGAAGGCCCCCTGGTACTTCCTGGGCTTGCAGGAACTGCTACACTACTTCGCACCGACTTCAGCAGGCGTGCTGGTGCCTGGATTGACGCTGTTGGGGCTGGCGGTGCTCCCCTACGTAGATCGCAATCCAAGCCGCGCCTACTCCGATCGCAAGGTCGCCATTGTGACGTTCACCATGTTTGTGGTGTTCTGGGCGGTGATCACGCTGATCGGGAGCTTTTTCCGTGGCCCAGGGTGGCTGTGGATATGGCCGTGGAATACTGGCGTCTACTTTGATCTCTAAGCAAGGAAACAATTGCTATGACGATAAATGACATCGATAGACCGCCAATCACGCCGCAGCAGTACGAGGTGCTTCATGGCGGCGGCGCTGAGGCGGCGGAGATCGCGAAACAACGTATGTCGCGACGACGCTTCGTGCGTCGCTCTATGCTCGCGGTGTGGGGCGTCTCTACGACCGCAAGTGTGGCGGGTGCATTGTACATGCTCTATCCTAACCTGGCAGGCCAGTTCGGCTCGGCGATAACTGTCGGCAAGAAGACCGATTTTCCAGCCGCGCTACCGGCCAATTTCAAAAGCAATACCGCTGGTGTCCACTACAACCAGCAGGCAAAGACGTACCTGGTGCATATGGCCAAAGGCACGACGATGCTTTTGAAGGGCTCTGATCTCTCCGACCAACTGGCGTCGGAGACGATTGTAAAGGATAGCGATGGCACGTACTGGGTCGCGCTCTATCAGCGCTGTGTCCACCTGGGCTGCACGTACGCTTTCCGTGATGATTGCATAAGCTTCAAGTGCCCGTGTCACGGGTCACACTACAATGTGGATGGTGAGTATCTGGATGGCCCTGCACCCAGAAGTGCGGATCGCTTCGCGCTTTCTTTCCAGGGAGATGAAGTGGTGGTGGATACCGGTACTTTGAATAATACGGTGCCACACCCCGATCCAACAACGCGCATAATACCTGTGCCTACCGTGTTGTGCACCTGATCTGCGAGAGATGTCAAGTCCCGTGTTTGGGAACTCTCTTGTAGAGATATGCTTTGTGAGAAGCTGTCTTCTGAAGATACTTGCTTGGGAGACAGCCTGCTATGGGCCATAGCGGGCCTGGAGAACTTCGGGATGATAACGCTGTCTATGCTCTTAAAGGTCGGGGAGCGTTGAGGCTCTTATCAAAAGGTAATGTTTTATGGTGAATTTTGGACAGGCTGCCGTAGGCATTGTTGTGTTGCTTGTCGTTGCTGGTGGTTTGCTGTATTTGTTCTATTCTCGCACGAATGCGGTAGAGAAGGCAGGCTACGGACACACAAGAGGAAACCGCCGTTACGAATGGAATGCAGCTCTACGCGCAGTATTGTGTGTTTAATTGCTACGCTATTGTGAACAACAAGTTAACGAATGTAAAGTACAATGGTTATACCATTGACGCTTTGAATCAATTAAGCGATTTTCAGCTGCAACGCACTATCGCAGCCGGGATATGGAATCCTCAAGCCCCTGCGCCTGCAAATTCGAGTCAGATTCCTATGAGCCAGGACTACGGCGGCTCGCTGGATGCCAATCAACTCAACTACTTGTTTCAGTTTATTCGCTCTGCCGATACGCAATACATGAAAAAGCAGGGCTATGACACTTCTGTTGTACAGAATGGGTTTAATGGGCTGATCGGCTACCTGCAAAATAGCGATCCTACCGCCTACCAGACCGCTGTGAATCTGGGTAAGACCGGACAATTCGGCACGCCAGTGAACGATACTGGTAAAAAGACTGTTACTCTGAATATCACCCAGCCTATCTCGGGCGCTGCCTGCACGCCGTCCTGTTTTAACCCGCTCAATGTCAAGGTGAAAGTAGGAACAACGATCACCTGGGTTAATACAACCAGTCTGCCTCACACGGTTACGGCTATTGTTGGAAACGATCCAACGGCTTCTCCGAAGCCCGCACCAAATATTTTCGACTCTGGCGTTGATCCGTCGAAGTATTTGAAGACTGGTGGGAAGTTTAGCTATACCATAAAGGCGTCGGATTACAAGGTGAATCCAGATCATACCATTTACTACTTCTGTCGCATCCACCCAACGATGTTGGCTGAACTGATCATAACACAATAGGATCTGTTGGGGTAACATCTCGTCAGAGGTGTCGCTAAGTATTACTTTGATCGCTGGTCATGTCGTCATAGGAGATATGAATGGCATGTTGAAAGGGATTGCGATCCATGCAACAAACACAACAACAGGGGGCGTCCGAGCGTATTTCATGGGCTCGTGCCATGATCTTCGCTATCGGCTTCTTTTTCCTTTCAGCCCTTCTTGTGGGGCAGATCCCCAGTTATATTAACCTGCAGCTCACTGCTGCATCTCTTCAAGGAATGGAGATCGGGTCTTTAGGGCTGGGCCTGGTCTGCCTGGGTGGCTTTGCGATCATTCAGGTGATCGTACTACTTTTTGATCCTAAACCGCTGGTGCCTCCAATTATCTTTACTGGCCTGGGAACAGTACTTTCGCTCGGTGGGCTGGCAATCGTGTTATTGTCTAGCTTGACTGGCTGTTCAGCTACCCAGACAACCTGTAACCAGTATTTTCCCACCGCCAGTAGCTCCTGGAACCCTGTTCTAGGTGGAAAGGTGCTCTGGTTCCAGCCGGGCGCGGTCGATTTCGTTGCGCTCGGTATCGCGATATTGGCAGTTGGCGTTGCCATGATCTTCTACAGCCAGCTTGCATTGCGCGAACAGCGTAACCCTGATCGTCGTGATCTGGGGACGACCCCTACCATTCGTTGGCTGATCATTGTGGGTTCTATCCTGCTCGTCGCTTTCATGGTCTTCTATACGTATGCTGATGTCACTGGATTGGGTACTCTGCTGTTTCCAAGTCGTCCGTACTTTGGAACAAGGCTGGTGACTCTCTGTGCAGGTCTTGTGCTGGGTGCGTCTATTTTTACGACTGCCGGGGCATTTGCTCTGCGTTTGCACTATTTGATGCGACCAGTGCGAAAACGCACGATGTCGGGACTCTATGCTATCGGAGCTCTGGGTCTCGCTCAGCTAGGAGTGATCCTGATCATTGCCTGGTTTGTCATCTATCCGCTGATGGCCTGGATGCACAGTTGGACCTTTATTGGATTAGGTGACTATCTGACGGTCTGTGGTCGTAAGACCTTTGTGCCAGGGAGCTGCGCGTTCTCACAGCAAGGTGGCTATATTGTGAACGCAATTGTCACTACGAATTTCTTTGTCATGCTGATGGGCGCCGTCTGGGCGTGGAAGTCGCACCGTAACCTGGTCGTGATCGGCAGTGTAGTGACAATGGCTGTAATCGCTGCGGGAACGTTGCTCGTCCATACAGCGGCAACGTCGAATCAGATTTTGACGGCTATGATGCTCTGCGCTGGAATGCTCATATTGGCAGCCGTCTGGACGTCTGTGTCGCGTCGCGAATTTGCCATCGTGGGTGAGAAGAATCTTGGTTGTCTTGGGCAATGGCTGGTGGTTGGTACCTGCCTTTTCATTTATATTGGGGCATTTGCCTTCTTCTCGGTGCCGGTGTTTCCTGAGACGGAGACTAACATCACGTTCCAGGGAGGTGTTGGTATTCCACCAGTCGCGCCCGCTGGACAGACAGCTCCGATTGTCTATCCTGACGCGATGGTAGTGGTGTTCGTCATGGCAATACTGGCGGCTATTCAGTTTTACTTTCTGACACGTAACCGTTATAAGGTGTAACTGAAGAGCATATAGGATGCGGTCCATTTACGGGGACGAAAAGATGAGAAACCATTCATCTTTTCGTTCCTATTTTTGTGCATTCGGTGATCAGGCATGCTATAATGGAATATGTTCTGTGAGTGGGAGGATTTATGTATGCAGTATGAGCAGCCCCTCAGAATTCTGATCCTTGCCGCCGAGATTGTGCCATTCGCAAAGGTCGGTGGGTTAGCAGATGTGGTGGGTGCGCTGCCGAAGGCTCTCAAGGCCCTTGGTCACGATGTCCGTCTGATTATGCCGCGTTACAGGCAAGTTGACCCGGAACGTTTTCAGTTAAAAACGCTGTTCGATGCGGTCCCCGTGAAGATGGGACGCTTCAATGTCCAGGTCGGTGTTCGTGAAGGAACGATTGGTGACTCTATACCAGTATATATGATCGATGCCCCACGCTACTTTGATCGCGAAAATATTTACGGCTATACAGATGATGGAGAACGCTTTATTCTCTTCTGTCGCGCAGCCCTCGAAGCGGTTCGCGCCCTGAACTGGTCTCCCGATATCGTGCACTGCAATGATTGGCATACTGGCATCGTTCCTAACTGGATGCATACGGTCTACCATACCGATCCGCTCTTTACCAATACTGCTACGGTGTATACCATTCACAATCTCGCGTATCAGGGCATCTTTGGCTATCGCATTCTTGAGGTCGCAGGCGTTGCAGCGAATGGTTTTCTCTATCCACAGCTTACCGAACTGGCAAACGTGGTAGATATTATGGGGCGCGGTATCCTGTTCGCCGATGCAATCACTACGGTGAGTGAGCGCTACGCCCAGGAGATTTTGACACCGACCTTTGGTGAGAAATTAGACCATCTGCTGCGTTCGCGTCGCAATCGCCTGTTCGGTATCCTCAATGGCGTTGATTACCAGGAAAACAATCCTGCCACTAATCATTATATTCGAACCCACTATGATGCTGATTCCCTTGAGATGCGCGCGGAAAACAAAGCCTTTCTTCAGGAATATGCCCATCTCCCGGTACGCGCCGATGTCCCTCTGCTGGCGATGATCTCCCGCCTGACGGATCAAAAAGGGCTTGACCTGATCGCGCGCATCATTCAGCCGTTGCTTACGCAAGGTGTCCAGTTTGTTGTGCTTGGCATTGGCGATCAACACTATCATGAGCTATTGCAAAACCTGGCGGCACGCTTTCCCGATCAGGTTGCTGTCTTCCTGACGTTCAATACCGAACTGGCGCAGCGCATCTACGCGGGCAGCGATATGTTCCTGATGCCTTCCCGCTTTGAACCATGCGGTTTAAGTCAGATGATCGCTATGCGCTATGGCAGTGTGCCTGTCGTACGCCGCGTGGGTGGCCTTGCTGATACCGTGCAGGAGTACGATCCGCTCACTGGCGAGGGAAATGGCTTTGTTTTCAATAATTATGATGCCTGGGAGCTGTTCGCTGCTGTTGTACGCGCACTGGAGGTCTATCGTTTCAGAGATGTCTGGCGCGTTCTTCAACTGCATGGTATGGCGGCTGATCACTCCTGGCGTACCTCGGCGCTGCGCTACGTAGAGATCTATCGCAATGCGCTGGCGTTTCACAGAAGCGGCAAGTAACACTAAATCAGGGGGATCGGCAAGGTAACATCGACTGTCGTCTCCCTATGGATACCCGAAAAACTCCTTTTAGCTCCTTGAAAGGAAAAAGTCCTGTCCATTGCTAAAAACTTGAAGTTTTAAATGCAAGGGCTTATACTAGGGTCAAAGCAAATATAAGATGTGCTGATGGAGGTTTGAGGTGACGTGGAAAGTGGGTCTATCCTCAATAACGTATTTGATACCGCTGAACAGCTGGGAAGATGCCGCACGGCTTGTCGTACTGGCGCTCTTCCTGCTTATGCAACGACAGGTGCATTCGGGCAGGTTAGCGAGCGAACCGAAGTTTCGCTCGAAGCGCTGGTGGGCATGTTCCGTACCGCCCTCGCTTATGGAGATGAGCAGGGGCGCGATACCGTTTTCGCCGCGCTTATCTGTCGCACGCAAACAAGCAATGAATACTGGGCCTCCACTATGCTCAGCGACGCCTGTCTCGATGAGCGTCATATCTTGCTGTACGATCTGTGCGCCGATCTGCACGAGAGCATCTTCCGCGCTTTGATGGACCCGGAACGGTCTTTCTGGGAGGAAAACTTTCTGCGGGCCCTCCATTTTGAGCGCAGGCACGTGTATCAGGCGTTTATGATGCGAGAAGGCTGCTGGCACGATCGACAGGTGAAGCGCGCGACACGTATCCCGCGTTCCCTGCTGGCGAGTCTTGATCGACTCCATTTGCTTGCCAATGGTGATTCTTGTCCAATGGAGGTTGAGGACGAGAAGGCGCATACCATGCTGCTCGCGGTTGAAGCGAGCGATCTCGCGCGCGTGGTGATGCTCCTGCCGTACAGGTTAAGGGCCGTAATTCTCCTGCTGTTTTGGGAAGAAAGATCGGAGAAGGAGGCTGCCCAGTTGCTCAAAGTTACCACGCGGACGGTGTGGAATCGCAAGCAGAAGGCGTTGGGCGTTGTTGCGCGAGGCATTAAACGTTGAAAAAGATGGTTTCTCTCTATAAACGGATATAATGAGAGAGAAATTTTGAGCAAATAAAAAAGAAGAGATGGAGCGATCTGGACTTGGCACAAAAGATAGCATACCTGGATTGTCATTCTGGCATCAGTGGCGATATGTTCCTGGGAGCGCTGCTTGACGCTGGCCTCTCGCTGGACATGTTGAAGGATGGCCTGGCGGCCCTGCCTGTCAAGGATTATCAACTGACCCTTGATGTGTTTGAGGATAAGGGGATACGCGGCTCGCGTTTCGATGTACTTTTATCGGAACAGGAGCAGCCGGCGCGCCACTTCTCCGCTATCGCTGCCCTGCTACAGTCTTCGACGTTGCCATTGCGTGTACGCGAGACCGCGCTGGCAATCTTTCGCTGCCTGGCCGAGGCGGAGGCGACGGTGCACGGCTCAAGTATCGAGGAGGTCCATTTCCACGAAGTTGGAGCCGTTGATGCGATCGTCGATATAACCGGAGCGGCCATTGGTATAGAGACGCTTGGTATAGAGCAGATCTATGCCTCGCCCCTCCCCTTGACGAGTGGACATGTCAAAACGGCGCATGGCCTGTTGCCGGTTCCGGCTCCTGCGACATTGGAGATTCTGCGCCGCGTCGCAGCACCCTGGCGACCAGCTCCCGTTGAAGGCGAGCTGGTGACGCCAACAGGGGCCGCTATTCTGGCAACGCTCGCGCGCTTTGAGACGCCGGCAATCACTATCGAGCAGCTCGGTTATGGCTTTGGGCGCAAGCGACTTCCCTGGCCGAACTGTCTGCGCCTCTGCCTGGGTCGCGCTCAAAGCGGAGGTCATCCAGGAGACGAAGAACCGGATACCGATTGGGTGACGGTCATCGAGACGCATATCGATAATATGAGCGGCGAACTGCTGGGAGGACTGATGGAGCGCCTGTTCGCTGATGGGGCGCTGGACGTGAGCTACTCGCCGTTACAAATGAAAAAGAATCGCCCGGCTACCCTGATCACCCTTCTCTGCCGGCCCGAAGACGGTGAGCGCATGGCCGGCATCGTGTTGCGCGAGACCGATACACTGGGCGTGCGTATACAGCAGGTGCAGCGGCGTAAAGCGCAGCGCGCGCAGCAGAGGATCGCGACGCCTCTGGGCCCGATACTAGTAAAGGTTAAGCGGCTGGGTATGCGTATTATTAGTGCCGCGCCCGAATATGAAGAGTGCCGGCGCATCGCTGAAGAACGTCGCTTGCCGCTAGAGCAGGTATACGAGGTGGCACAGGAGGCAGCCCAATCTCTTATAATAGGATAGTAGGAAAGCGTAACAAACAAGAACCTGGAAACAAGATAGAGCATGGAATTCATCGACTGGCGTAAATCGCCCGAGAAGATCGAGATAGACAAAAAGTCAGAAGATACGGTGCGCAGGAGAAATAGAAGGTACCGGGATTACGTCGAGGACCAGATTCGCGAGGCGCAGGAGCGTGGCGACTTCTCGAATCTCCCTGGCGAGGGGAAGCCGCTGCACCTCGAAGACGAGACCCATTTAGGCGAAAGGGCCCTGGGCTACCATCTCCTCAAGAGCAACGGCTTCGCACCCACCGAAGTGGAGCTTGCCAAAGAGATACGCCAGGAGCAAGAACGCGCCGAAGTGAGGCTTGAGCGCGTAAAGCACCTGAGCAAGAGACTACGCGCCCGCCGCGTGCCTCCCTTCGCCAGTGAGAAGCGCGCCTTCAACACTACGGCAGCAAAGGCGGCCAGCGAGTACGAGCGTACATTGCGCGAACTCAACCGCAAGATCCTGACGCTCAACCTGATCGCGCCCTCCTCGATGCACCTGCCTCTGCTAGAGGTCGAGCCGCGCGTGGAGGAGTTCCGCGACCCTGCGCTGTTTTTCATATATTCATTTGCGGAATAGGAGAGGTTGTTTGTTTTATGCAAAGTAGCAGGTAAAAGGATAAAGAAGGTTTAGAAAAGGTAGGATTTGACGTGAGGAGTATAATGGATATGTAAGGGCTTATTGGTGTGGTCATTAGTATACGACAGTTTGTATGCCAGTTTGTCTGGATTGTGCCAAATGGGGAAAGATGCGATGAAAAATTGCAGGGTGAGTTTTAGTCCTGACGAAATTGACGAGAGGGCACAGGGAGCTATTATTGTTGAGGCTGTGAAATGAGGTAGGTATATGTCGTTGTTGTTCGCTAGACCAAAAGATAACACTGCAAGGAAAGGTGAAATAACTGAGAGCATCGTTCTAGCAAGATTGATACAATTGGGACATCAATGCCTCATTCCCTGGGGACACGATCATCGTTATGATATTGCAATCGATGATGACGGGAAGCTCGTGCGCATTCAGTGTAAAACAGCGCGATACATTGAGGAAAAAGGCTGTATCGAGTTTAACACAGCTATCACTTATGCCAGAGTCGGAGGAAAGCCACATATCAGGAAAGGATACAAGGGGGAAGCAGATTACTTTGGGGTTTACTCTCCTGATACGGGTAAAATCTATTTAGTGCCCGTGGATGATGTACCGATAGGCTCTAAAGGGCTTTTGCGCTTAGATGCAACAAAGAATAATCAACAAAAGGGCGTGAAATGGGCGCAAGACTATGAAATATAAAGAGCCGGTGAAGGGATTCGAACCCTTGGCCGCTCATTTACGAAACGAGTGCTCTACCACTGAGCTACACCGGCTAACTGTCTCTAGAAGCTCTTTTAGCGCTTCATTGGAGATATCTCTTAGACACAGCAAATTATATCCATAAAGCCTGGTCGTGTCAAGCACTTTTCGAGGGTTCTTTGAAAAAAAGAGCTGATCAGACGGGCATTGAGCTGAATAGTCGAGGTAGGGAGAGGATAATTGATGAGTTTAATTGAGAAGGAATCAGAGAAGCGTGGTGGATGCAGCATCTGTTGAGCTTTTGTGTGGGAAAGCAGGCTTCGCTTGCTTGAAGTGCGTACTGCATATGTCGCAAGTGGAATTCTTCCTACTACTCGATAAATATCGAAATGATCCTATCAATTAGTTCAAATCTGAGCAGTTAATCTCGACAACTATACTGTGATATGGTAAGATATGTGACAATGTTCCGATTTTGTCTAGTTTGGAGACCTGTATGCGTGCCCTATTGCTGGCAACGACCAATCGTCATAAGTTAGATGAGTATCGCGCGATGAACACGCCATATGAAGAGCGCTTTCGCCTGATTCTTGAGCGGATGCAGGGCCTCCCTCAGAGTCAACGGACCGCTCGCTTTCGTTGCGTGATCGCTCTGGCGGAGCCGTCTGGTTATTGCCGTAGCGTGGAGGGGGTAATAGAAGGGGTAATTGCTGATGCTCCTCGTGGCGCACATGGTTTTGGCTATGATCCTATTTTTTTGATTCCCGAACTGGGAAAAACGAGCGCCGAGTTACCGCCGGAGCAGAAGAACAGTATCAGCCATCGTGGACGAGCTGCGCGCAAGGCTCGTGAGCTGCTTGAGAACTGGCCGCCATCTCCAGCTCCCCAGGAGATAGCGTGAATATAAAAGGTGTTGTGTAGCGAGAATCGAGAGAGAGACATGAGGAACAGGTAACTATGGCGAAAAAACCGGCTGCTGTGCGGGTAGCTCTTGATCTGGAGACGACGGGGCTGCATGTGGATCAGGACGCTATCCTTGAGGTCGCGGCTATCAAGTTTCAGGGGAAAGATGTGATCGAGACGTTTGAGACGTTTGTGTCTCCGGGACGCTCTATCCCCTATCGCGTGCAACGCCTGACCGGGATCAAACCGGAACTGTTAGTGGGGGCGCCGCTCTTTGATGAGATTAAGAAGAAGCTGCAAAATTTTCTGGGCGATCTACCGATTGTTGGTCATAGTATTCCCTTCGACGCGGGTTTTCTGCGTCGTTGGGGCCTGGCCCGCAATAATCCTCTGATCGATACGTTCGAACTGGCAACGGTGATGCTTCCTTCTCTGGCAAGTTATAACCTGGGGCAGGTGGCGGAGTCCCTGGGCATCAAGGTTCCTGAAGATAGACACCGGGCAATGGTTGATACCGTGCTGGCGATGGAGGTGTTTCTGGTCCTGCATGAGCGCCTGCAGTCCGTTGATCTTGCGCTGCTGCAGGACCTGGCGCACCTGGATGCCCCCCGCTCGTGGCCGCTACTCCATTTCTTTCGCCAGGAGGTGCGTGATCGTCAGGAACGCGATGGCGTGCGCGGCGGCCCGGCGCGAGGTAGTCTGGGCGATCAGTTTGCCGCTCAATTGGGGATGGATCCCCGCGTGCTCTCCTTTGCGATCGCTGGCCAGCAAGAAGCTGTACAGGAGAATGCGACGGGTGTGGCTGATACGCAAGCGGCTCTCCCGAATGCCCTTGAGCAGATGCAGGCGTTGGCGGTGCTATCTGAAGACAACGAACAGTCAACCGATAGAAACTATCAGACGGCGCAGATAGCAGTGCGTGAGGCATTGGAAGAGCGTACGCCTCTGCTCATGGAGATTACCGTTGGGGGCAGCGAATATACACCTGCGTTGCTCCCAGCCCTGGAATGGCTGGTTGAAGCCTCTAGCAAGGGCGAGACGCCTGCTCCCCGGCTCGTGATCGCCTGTTCAAATCAGCAGCATGCACGTCGCCTTGTAGAGAACACCCTGCCGCGCTTGCAGTCGTTTTTGAAGAGCCAGCTTCCGGTGGCCTACCTGGCTGAGCGTGGAGGCTATCTGTGCACCCATCGCTGGTTCGGAGCCGCGCTGCGCCGCACCAGCGGTGAGCTGACGGCTGAACAGGCGCGTGGGCTGGCGAAGCTTGGTCTCTGGGCGCAGCAGACGCTCACAGGTGAACGCGGCGAATTGACGCTACTGCCACAGGAGATGTCGGCATGGGAGCGTATCTCCTCCGGCGTTGAGCGTATTCCGTCCGCCGATCCGCGCTCGAAGACGATCTATGAGCGCTGCACGTATCGCCGGAAGGGCTACTGTTTTGTGAGCCGCGCCGAGGATCGTGTGAAGGCGGCCAGCATTGTGGTGACAACGCATGCTGGATTGTTCGATGATCTCTCACAGCCGCCGTCGCTGCTCGCCGGCATTGACCGCCACCTTATCCTCGATGCAGACCTCCTTGAGGAGGAGAACGCGCGCTGGAGCAATACTGAACTGGATCAGACGCGTCTTTTCAGGCTGCTCAACACTATTGGAACTGAACTGCCAGATGGCCGTTATCAGGGATTGTTGGCCCTTGTCGCTCCCTCTCTGCGCGAGAATGGACCCGGTGGACTCTCGACGACGCAGACAGTGCCTAAAGCCGAGATCGACGCGCGTATGCTCACCTGGTTTCAGGCGCTGCGCCAGGCCAGAAGCTCCGTGGAGAAGCTATTCAGCGACCTCAATCGCCTGCTAGAGGAGTTTTTACAGCAGGGAAATGGCGGCAAAGATAAAGGGCGCAGTGATTCGTCGGGCCGCTCGCATAACTGGCGCGGCAATGAGCCACGCACTGATCAGCCTTTACGCTTGAATGGGAACATTCGCCAACTTAGTACCTGGACGGATACGGAGCGTTCATGGCAACAGGCGGCACAACGCTTACAGGTAGTGATCGATCTGGCGTGTGACGCCGAAAAGATGATTCTCTCGACGCAGCATAAGCGACGTCGCCTCGATATTGGCAGCGGGGAGGATAGCTCCGTTGCCTCCGAAATAGCTGCCGCCGCCCGGCAGTTGCGCGAGCAGAAGCAGCTCGGACAGCAAGCCATATCGCTGACTGATAACGATATGGTTTACTGGCTGCGGATGCCGCCTGCGCCGCCGCCATTTACGCAGCAGGGAACGCGCTCTAACGATAGCTCGTCTTCCCCGGTGCAACCTGCCGCGCCCGTGCTCTATACTCAGCTCGTCCAGACGTCGACGCTGCTGCGCCGTTTATTGTTGTCGGGTCGCACGAGCACTATTTTTGTCGGGGCCGCGCTCTCCGTGGATAACTCCTTTGCTTTTGCGCGCGGACGTTTTGGGCTGGACAGCGATATTTGCCCTGCGTTGTCCGTCGTGACTGAACACCACGAGCAGACGTTGCTCTATCTGCCCAATGACGTGCCGGAACCGAACGCGCCCCAGTATCAACGACACCTGGATGAGGCTCTGACCCAACTGGCAACGGCGCTGGAAGGACAACTGGTGGCGCTTTTCACTTCGCACGCCGCTCTCCGTAGCTCTTATGCTGCCATCAAGCCGCTCCTGGAGACACGAGGAGTCCTTGTATTGGGCCAGGGCATCGATGGCTCACCACGCCAGCTCTGGCAGGTCTTCCAGTCGCAGGAACGCGTGGTTCTGCTTGGTACTGGAAGCTTCTGGGACGGTGCGGAAGATGTCGCGCGCGCTCCCACCTGCCTGGTGGTCTCGCGCCTGCCGATGCCGGTACTCAATGATCCACCTATTGCTGCACGCGCGGAACACTACTCCGACCAGTTACACCAGTTGACGGTTCCCGTCGCCGCTCTCCGTGTGCGTCGGGCCCTCAATCGTCTGGTGTGGGGCGATACGAAGCGCAATATTGTGGTGCTATTTGATCGTCGCGTGATTTCGAAGGAGTATGGCTCGATGGTGCTGCACAGCTTGCCCCGTTGCTCACAACGCCAGGCGGCGCTTTCTCATATGTCCGAAACGGCTCTTGATTGGCTTACCGATACCGGCGCGTGGGAGTAGACGCTCCTTTAAAAGTGTGGAACCAGTGGTACAATAAGCGCATGAAAGAATTGAACAATGGCACCGAGAATGTCTATGCACAGTGAGAGTAGTCGCGATCTACGCGTTGTCTATGGTTCATGCCCGCATGATTGCCCGGATACGTGCGCTTTAGAGACGCACGTCAATAGAGAGGGTAGAGCGGTGAGCATACATGGTCGCGCTGACCATCCAGTGACGCGCGGCTGGCTCTGCGCGAAGGTGAACCGTTATCTGGAACGCGTCTATCATCCCGAACGGCTCCTCTATCCTATGCGCCGTGTAGGCCCAAAGGGGAGCGCCGAGTTCGTACGTATCTCCTGGGACGATGCCGTCTCCGAGATTGTTGGGCGCTGGCAGGAGATCATTGCTCGCAGTGGTGCGCAGTGCATTCTGCCCTATAGCTACGCCGGCACGCTCGGACTGGTGCAGGGAGCAGTCGCCGATAGCCGTCTCTGGAATCGCCTGGGCGCATGTCGTCTGGAGCGAGCGATCTGCGGTCACGCCGCCGAGGAGGCCGTACAACTGACGATCGGCGGACGCCTGGCGCCTTCGCCAGAAACGCTGCTACATAGCAAGCTTATTATGATCTGGGGCAGCAATCCGGCCAGTACGGCGCCACACATCATGCCATTTCTGCGCCAGGCTCAGCGCAAGGGCTCGCGCGTCATCGTCATCGATCCTATTCGTACGTTGACCGCGCGCTCCGCCGACCAGCACGTCCAGCCCTTTCCTGGTACAGATGCCGCGCTGGCCCTCTCGATGATGCATGTGATCGTGACCGAAGGACTACATAACCTTGCATGGATAGCCGAGCATACCCTTGGGTGGGAATGGCTGCTTGAACGCATCCTGCAATATCCGCCTGAACGCGGCGCGCAGATCACGGGCCTGGCGGTCGAGACCATCATCGACCTTGCACGCATGTATGCTTCCACCACTCCCGCCCTGCTGCGTGTCACCGACGGCATCAATCGTCATACGAACGGCGGCCAGACGGTGCGCACCTTGCTTTGCCTGCCGGCGCTCACCGGACAATACGGACTGCTCGGCGGCGGCGTGATGTATAGCACCAGCGACTGGCTGAAGTGGGATAAGATTGTGCTGGCACGTGAGCATGAGGATGTCTGCCCGCCTGCGCCGCGCACGCTGAACATGAACCGCCTGGGAGCGCTTCTCACAGGCGAGGCCGATCCTCCCATCTACGCGCTCTATGTCTACAATGCGAATCCGGCTGCCTCCGCCCCGAACGCCGGCAAGGTCGCCGAAGGGCTGCGTCGCAACGATCTCTTCACGGTTGTGCATGAGCTCTTTATGACGGAGACCGCGCGCTCCGCCGATATCGTTTTACCAGCTACCAGTCAGCTTGAGCATGTTGACCTGCATAAGCCGTACGGGCACATGATGCTGCAATATAACACGCCTGCCATTGCTCCCCTGGGGGAGGCGCGCAGCAACTGGGATGTTATGCGCACCCTGGCGCAGGCTCTGGGCTTCCAGGAACGCTGGTTGCGAGATGACGTGGAGACCGTCATCCGCGAGATCGTCGAGGCTACCGCCGCGCAAAGCTCACGTCTCGCTGGCATCACGCTTGAACGTCTGCAGGTAGAGGGCGCGCTTCCTTTGCATATTCCAGAAGATGAAAGGGTTCCTTTCGCCAATGGCATCTTCCGCACGCCTTCAGGGAAAGTAGAGTTCTATTCCGATCGAGCTGCTGATAAGGGCTACGATCCTGTGCCAGACTGGCAGCCGGAGGCAGAAATGCCGCTGAAGAGGAGAAGGGATACTCCGGTGAGCAATGAGTATCTACCGCTGCTCTGCCCTGCGGCTCATCACTTTATCAGCTCAACCTTCGGCAATCAGGAACGCATGATCGCGAAAGAGCAGGCGCCAACGCTACAGATTCACCCCCTCGATGCCGAAGCGCGTAATATTCGCAGCGGGCAACTGGTGCGTGTGAGCAACGAACGCGGCTGGTGTCGCCTGGTAGCGGAGGTGACAGAGGACGTGCGTCCCGGCGTCCTGGCGACAACGACGGTCTGGTGGCCACAGTTCAGTCCAGATCGGCGCAACGTCAACTGGACCACATCGGACCGATTGGCCGACTTCAATGGCGGGAGCACCTTCTATACCAACCAGGTGTTGGTCGAGGCGTGTTGAACTACCCCAAACAATCTCTTCTCTGAAATGTGTCAGGGAGAGAACGGGAATGACCAACGTATCTTCCTGGAGATAGTCGCGCCTTAGCAGGCCAGGAGAGGCCGTTAGCATTTGTGCTAACGGCCTCTCTTGTAAGGAGGACACGAGGTGGACACGGATCGAATTAGTCTTTTGCTCCGGCATCTATCATGTCTGTTGTGACAATAATACCCTCAAATAATCACGGCAACATCAGACATCGGGATAGAAAAATCACGAGGAGATCACAGTGGAGAGAGAAAAAATGAGGCGTTCTGTAACACAGACTTGAATTCTTGAGAGGGATAGTGTACAGATTTTGCAAGTGGTAGAAGTAACCTGAATTTGACGTGTCGCACTCTCTATGTTACCATGTGGCAAGTCGATAACTTTGTCTGGTGAGCGTCCGTCCACATCTTCAGTGTGGTCCGGCTGTTCCCGTCAACATATCACCCCACAAGGGGTAGCGCCAGAAAGGAGAGGCGGCGCGTTCTCCGGCCAACGAGAGGGAGCGCCGTAAGGTCCGATGAACTTATACGAGCAATTGCTAGTGGTGCGAGATCGTCTCGAGAATATCGGGGCGCACGATGATAGTATGGATCTTGTCGAGAATCTGTTGAAGAGGGCTGAGCCTGCGCGAGGCGATAAGACGAGCATTACCCAGATACAGGTGCTGCGTCATATGCTGCGCATGCGCGAGGCCAGCGATAACTACAATATCTACAACGATCTGCAGGAGTTGATTAGCGAGCGCGATGAGACAGAGGTTACGGCTCGTGAGGACGCGGCCCCTGCGGCGTATGAGGATACTGAACGTCGTCCAAAACCGAAGTCGTATTATAAAGCGCAAAAGGAGAGGACGAAAAAGAAGGACTAACCTGTTTGGATTAGTCCTTCTTTTTGATTATACTCAGGCGTCCGGCCCCTCAATACGAGGAGGCTGGGCGGCTGGTCCACCCAATTGTAGTTGCTGTTTCAATGTCTGTAACTGCGCTTCGACGTTTTGCTGTGCCGAGATCTGCTGCAGTTCGCGGTCGAGGGTATCTCCGTTAGATGCGAGTATGCCCTGTTCTCCTAATGTGCCTTGCTCGATCAGCGTTTCCATGGCATTGGCGCGTGCCTGCATCGTCAGTACTTTATCCTGGGCGCGCTGCATGGCGAGGTTCATTTCGCTCATCTCTTTGGAGATACCTGTGATAGTTTCGTTGATCTTGACCTGAGCCTGCGCCGCGTTGTACTGGGCTTTTACCATCTCCTTCTGCGTGCGGAAGGCGTCTACGCGCGCGGAGACGTTGCGTTGCATGACGACCAGTTTCTCCTCCTGCCCGTGCAACTGTGCAAGCTGTTGCTCATAACTATTGAGCTGGACCAGAATCGTCTCTTTCTTTTGGAGTGCCAGACGCGCCAGGTCCTCGCGATTGGCCTGCAGTGCCTGCCTTGCCTGGTTTGTCAGCGTGTTGACCTTGTCGATAAGCTGCGATTGCAAGAGCTCCAGGCGTTTTTCGTTGGTAACAACGTCGGCAATGGAGCGCCGGAGCTGCTGGAGCTGTTCGACCTGCTTGTTATAAGAGTAGTCCATGACCTGTCCTGGGTCTTCGGCTTTATCTAATGCGGCGTTGACGCGAATGCCCAGAAAGTTTGCCAGACGAGAGAATATGCCCATACAGCCCTCCTCGTGCGCTGAGTGATAAGTGTGGTTGTGTATTTACTATGTTTACGTACCAGCGGCATGCATTGTTGTTTTGTCTTCTTCTGGTATCATATCATAAGTCCACAGTACCAGATGCTTGACTTTTTTGTGGGCATCGGCTATAATCCTCTTCGTCAGATGTTACTTGCGGGTTTGGTGTAGTGGTAACATGAAACTTTCCCAAAGTTTAGACCACGGGTTCGAATCCCGTAACCCGCTTACGACAAACCGCCTATCCAGCGATAGGCGGTTGTTTCTTGCTCCTTAGTTACCCATCCTCGCCTACCTGCGGCGCGCTTGCCTCTGTTGGGCACGCATATCGTTGGCGACCGTGCGCAACCCGATCAGGCAGATGATGCCCGCCACGAAGAGACAGGTCGGCGCAGTGACAAGAAGCGCGAAGCCCAGCGAAGTATGGTCCGCGATAGCCCCGACGATCAGTGGCGATGCCGCGTCACCGAGCAGGTGGGCAAGCAGCAGAATCAGGCCAGCGGCGGTGGCGCGGATCTCTGGCGCGATGACATCCTGGATCACCGCGTTCAATGGCCCCAGCGACAGACTGAGGCACAAAATGGCGGCGATGAAGATGCCGAGGAATGTCCTCAGGTCATGCAGGGTCAGGGCGATCAAGGTAAGAGGCGCACCAACGAGGAAGGCGAAGGTCGCGACAAGCAGGCGTCCCTGGGGGATGCGCCGCTGCAGAAAGTCGGCTACGAAGCCGCCAATCATCGTCCCGACGAGGCTGCCACCCGCCAGCACGACACCTGAATAGATTCCCGCTCTGGCGACCGAGAGTCCAAAGTCGCGTACCATGTAGGTCGTTATCCATGTTTGCGCGCTGCCAATGGTGAAGAAGCTGAAGACGAAGGCACCCAGCAGTATCCAGTAGGTGGGGATGTGAAGGATTCTTCTGGCGATCTGCCAGAAATCTTTGTCCACATGCATCTGAGCGGCATCGTCTGCGTCGTCTTCCTCGCCCGCATCATTCTCGGATGCGCCCCGTCTGGGTTCTACGGTGCGCCAGATCAGAAATGCTGCGAGCAGACCCGGAATGCCGACGACGTAAAAGGCCCAACGCCAACCGAAGGCATCGGCGATGATGCCGCCTAGAATCAGCCCCAGAGCCGTGCCGATGAGATTGCCTATCGACCACAGGGACAGGACGCGCCCACGTCGCTCTTTCGAGAAGTAATCGCCGATCAGCGAGAGCGATGCTGGCGCGTAGCCTGCCTCACCAACGCCCAGGAAGGAGCGGGCAATGAAGATCTGGATGAAGTTGGCCGTAAAGCCGGTGAGCGCCGTCGCAACGCTCCATACCCCGACGCAGAGCGCGACGATATTTTTACGCACGCTGCGATCGGCCCAGATGCCCAGCGGCAGCGTGCCAATGGCGTAGATCAAGAGAAAAGATGAGGAGAGCAAGCCTAATTCTGTATTGGTGAGATGAAATTCTATCTGCAGTTTGGGCTGTATTGCCGCGAGAACAGAACGGTCAGCGTAGTTAAGTATGTTTATAGTGAGCAGAATAGCGAATGCAAAACGAGCCTGGCTTCTGGTTGGCTGGCTCGATTTTTTTTCGTTAGACGGCGGAGATGTCACAGTTTTCATCTAGTGGTTTCCTTGTCCCTTTCCTGGTCAGAACTGATTACAGCAGGAGAAGTAGGGCGCTTTATTCTAGTATACGCTTTAAGTCCAGGTATTTAGATGTGCCATAAAACCTCTATACGAGCGTAAAGATAGTGATGTACACCTTTTCGAAGTCTCAGCGCGGTTCGTAGAGCACTTCACGTAGGATATCCGCATCCACTAAACAATACGTACCTTAGCAAAGAGAGTTGTATCTCTACAACGAGGGGGATACCGGCTACGTCACGCGTAACCATTTTGTAACGTTGTTCGTCGTAAAGTAATGGGAAAAAAGATATAAAAAGAGTTACTCTGGTACGAGTAGCGCGATTTTAATGTGTAACTTCTGTGAGGGGAAAGGATCGGAATGTGCATACGGTGGTTCACTTCTTTCTGCACACAAGCCCGCTGTTAATCTATCTGATCGTTGCGGTAATCCTGGCGTTGGAGAGTACGGGCATTCCAATCGTCAACAGTACGCTTCTGTTATTAACAGGCGCACTGGCGGCAGCCGGGTATTTTGACATTTTGGGCCTGGCGGCTGTGTCTATCCTGGGAAGCGTCTGTGGAGCATGCATCGCGTATACGATCAGTGCGCGTGGAGGCCGACGTGTTATGCTGCGTCTCGCGCTCCTCTTTCACCTGAAGCGGCACAAGATACGCCTGTTTGAGCGCTGGTTTCAGCGTTATGGCATCTGGATGATCTTCGCCTCGCGCATCATGCCATATATCCGCCCCTTCGCATGTTTCCTGGCGGGCCTCTCGCGCATCAGCTTCTTCCGTTTCCTTGTAAGCGTCACGATCGGCTCGACCATCTGGTGTACTTCGATGCTTGCCCTTGGCTGGTTCCTGGGACGTCGCTGGGAGCTGGCGTTGCCCCTGATACAGCGCTATATGATGCCCGCGTTATGCATAGTGGCGCTACTACTTGGATTATACTGCTTCACGACGCGTGCGCTCAGACGCCGTTTCGAAGGTCGCTTGCAACAACTGCCGTTTGATGATACGGTGTCCAGGCATCCCAGTCGGGACCCGGTGAAGATCTGAGCTTTGGAAAAAATGAGAGAGACGCAAAAATGCGTCTCCTTTTATTTATTTTGTATTTCACCTTTATATTTTAACCATGGTTACGCCGAAGATGTCGCCCGACTCGTTCAGCTCGTGCAGCGCCCACTCGGGGATCGGGTCGTCTACCAGGATGACCATCAACGCAGTATCGGGCGGTGTGTCCTGCTGCCGCTGAGTGCGTACGCTGGGGCCGACATCCATGTGGTGGATATTGACGTTCGCCCGGCCCAGCACAGTCCCGACGCGCCCGATCATACCGGGCTGATCGTAGTTGCGGCAGAAAAGAATGTACCCCTCCGGCATAAATTCGGTCCAGTAGCGACCAACGCGCACGATACGTGGGGTATTGTGGAGCATAGCGCCGCTGAGCACCTCGACGCGCTCGTCGCCCGAGCCCGGCTTGCCGGCGAACGATGAGGCGTAGCCGTTTGAACCGAGCACGCGCAGGGTGATCTGGTTGGCGAACTCCGCCGGTGTGGTGGATTTCTGCTCTGTGATCTCCAGGCCCCACGTTTTGGCAAGCACCTGGGCATTGATCAGATTGACGTGCGCATCCGAGATCGACTCCAGCAGGCCCTTGATGAGCGCGGCCTGTAGTGGTCGCAGGTCGTAGCTGGCGATCTCGCCATTGTAGCTGAGCTCGATTTTGTTGATCGGGCCGGGCTGCAACTGGGTGTACAGGCGGCCCATCTTTTCGAGCAGGTCCATGTAGGGCTGCAGGATCTTTAATGTCTCGGGCAGAATCAATGGTGCGTTGACGGCGGCCCGTGGGAAGCCGCCGCGCAGCACCGAAACGATCTGCTCGGCCACATCCGTCGCGACGCCGACCTGCGCCTCTTCGGTTGAAGCGCCCAGGTGGGGAGTCGCAACGACCCGTTCGTGGGTGACGAGCTGCCTCAGTACCTCGTTATCGCGAATGGGCTCCTGGCTGAAGACGTCGAGGGCGGCGCCAGCCAGGCGTCCCTCATTCAGGGCGGTGAGCAGAGCCTCTTCGTCGATCAGGCCGCCGCGGGCGCAGTTGATGATGCGTGCTCCCGGCTTCATCAGGCTCAGTTCGTGGGAACCGATCAGGCCGCGTGTGCCACTGGGTCCGCTGGTGAGCGAGGTGTGCAGCGTCACAAAGTCGGCCTGTTTGAGCACCTCTTCCAGGTCGAGCATCGTCACGTCATTCTTGCGTGCCTGCTCGGGCGAGACGAAGGGATCGTAAGCGATGATCTGCATCTCCATCCCCTGCGCCCGGCGTACTACTGCCATGCCCACCTTGCCGAGTCCGATTACTCCGAGAATCTTGTGGCGTACCTCGACGCCAAGGAACTTGCTCTTCTCCCATTTCCCGCCTTTGATACTGCTATCAGCCGCCGGAATGCGGCGGGCGAGGGCCAGCAGCATCGCGACAGAGTGCTCGGCGGCGGCGATAATATTGCCTGTCGGGGAGTTGACGACGATAATGCCCTGCTGCGTTGCCGCCTCGGTGTCGATATTGTCGACGCCCACGCCTGCGCGCCCGACGATCTTCAGGCGCGAGGCCGCTGCCAGGATATCGCTAGTGACCTGGGTCTCGCTGCGCACGATGAGCGCCGAGTACTCGCCGATGATGGCCTTCAACTGATCCGGCTTCAGGCCGGGGCGTTCGTCGATCTGCGCTTCGGGCAGTTGGGCGCGCAGGAGGTCGATGCCTTCCCGCGCGACACGGTCGGTGATGAGGATCTTGATGTTGTCAGTCGTATCTCTTTCCTCTGCGGCTGGTTTTCGCTGTATCTGTGCCATACCTTCTCTACATCCTCTCTACATGTTAGCGCTTAAAGCCGTATTCGGGCAGGCGTTTCTCCACGGCATCCATGACCTGCGCCAGGTCCACTTCGCTGAAGAAGCCCAGGTGGCCGACGCGGAAGATCTTCCCTTCCAGCCTGTCCTGTCCAGACGCGAGCACGATATTGTCCTGCTTGCGCAGAGCGCCGAGGAAGCCTTTGCCGTCAACGCCTTCGGGCAGACGGATGGCGGAGACCGTGTTGGAGGCGTAGGGGTGGTCCGCCAGCAGCGTCAGGCCCAGGGCCTTCGCGCGTTCGCGGATATACTGACCGGCGCGACGATGGCGCTCGAAGATGGCCTCACGACCCTCGGCCAGCATCATCTCCAGGGCGACATCCAGCGCGTAGAAGATGGAGACGGGAGGCGTCGTCGGGTGCTGCCAGATGTCCAGTTTCTTGCGTGCCAACCCCCAGTCGAGGTAGAAGCGCGGCAATTTCGCCGTTTTGTTTGCTTCCCATGCACGTGGGCTGGCAGCAATCATCATAATGCCCGGAGGAACCATCCAGCCTTTCTGCGAGCCTGTAAAGACAACATCGAGACCCCACAGATCCATTTCGAGCGGCACGCAGCCCATGGAGCTAACCGCGTCAACGACGATCAATGCATCGGGACTGTAGCGGCGCACCAGAGCGGCCAGTGTCTGCACATCGTTGGTGACGCCCGTCGAGGTTTCGTTGTGCGTCATCAGCACAGCGCGATAGGGGGGAAGGTCTTTCAGGCGCGCCTCCACGACTGCGGGATCTGCGGCCTCGCCCCAGGGGAACTCAATGCGCGTGACCTGCAGCCCGTAGATGTCCGCGATCTTAGCGAGACGATTCCCGAAGCTACCAATGGTGATGGCGACGGCATGATCGCCGGGGGAGAAGAGGTTGACGATAGCGGACTCCTGCCCGCCTGTTCCGGAGGCGGGGAAGGTCAGTACCGGAGCCGTCGTCTGGAAGAAGTATTCCAGGCGCAGCGTTACCCGCTTCATGATCGCGGAGAACTCGGGGCCGCGATGGTTGATCATCTGCTGGGCCTGGGCCGCCATGATCTCCGGAGGAATAGCGGTTGGACCTGGGACGCGGAGGTTCTGTTTGGGAATGGGCGTGCGTGCCTCTACCTCGGGAATGGGAATAGCCTTATGTTCTTGAATTGTCATATGGTGAATGCTCCATCTACTACTTCTCGCCTCGCACTGAATGCCAGTACAGGCGAGATCCTGTCTTGCCCCGGCGCAATATGCGCGGCGGTTAACTACATTGTTAACCGCCGCTTCTCTCTGTTTGTTCTACTATCAGAGTATATCATAGCGGGGAACCCTGTGCTGACACCCGAACCGGTCATCTGTGGAGGAAAATAGCCGCTTCGGTGATAGGGAAGTCAAGAATGGACGTAGTACAGGTAAGTCTTATAAGAGAAGACCAGTCTACTTTTCTTGTAGACGTGTTTGTTGTGTGTTACACTAGATATGTTCACGTGCTAGATGTCTCTTTTACAGAGGAGGTTCCTTTCATGGTATCTTTTTCTCACCCCGACAGCCGACGACGCTCCTGGCTTTATACATTATTTGTAGGTGTCCTGGTCGGGCTTTCCATTCTCCTGGCTGCATGCGGTAACTCGAGTTCTACCTCAACAACCAGTACCAGTTCTACAAAAGCGACGATCGCAGCCCCGAAAGACCTGATCACACCGGGTATGTTGACAGTGGGGAGCGATACGACCTATCCGCCGCAAGAGTTTGTCGATACTGCGACCGGCAAGGCGACCGGCTTTGACGTCGATCTCATCACGGCGATGGCCCAGCAGATGGGTTTAACGGCCGATGTCAAAACCGCCAACTTTACGACCATTGTCGATGACCTGCGCGCCAAACGCTACGATGTCGTGATCTCCGCGCAGACGATCACGCCTGATCGCCAGAAGCAGGTCGATTTCGTTCCCTACTTTAATGCCGGTCAGTCGTTGCTGGTGCCGAAGGGAAATCCGAAGAGTTTGAAGAACGTGACCGATCTCTGCGGCAAAACCGTGGGGGTACAGGATGGCACGACCGAGCTGGACACGTTGACCGTGGAGAATAAGTCAAATTGTAAGTCGAGTCCGATTAAACTCACTGTCCTGGGTGCGCAGACCGACGTGATCCAGTTGCTGGTGAATAATCGCGTCGACGCAACCTTCCAGGACTCGCCCGTGACGGACTACTACCTCAAGCTGAATCCTGGGCGCTTCGAGGTCGGCGGCTCGATCATCAACGCGGCGCCCGAGGGCATCTCCGTTCGTAAGGGCGACACATCGATGTTCACCGCCGTGCAGGATGCGTTCAAAGCGGTGAAGACCAATGGCACGTATGATGCTCTGTTCAAGAAGTGGGGATTAAACCCCGTTCAGAAGATTTCGTAGCGTAGCTTAATGGAGAGTTCCCTTCTCATGGGCTAAGCTGATCACTGGCTCTCTACTGTCGGGAGGGCCAGGATCTTTTTTGCCAGGAGGTCACCGTGCTACAGTGGAACTTTATCGGGCAATTTATCTTCTCAGGCTTCGTGCTCCAGGCTGCCTGGACGACGCTCTGGATCTCGGTCGTCGCCCAATTTCTGGGCGTTATTCTCGGTCTGTTTATCGCTTTAATGCGCATGTCACGTTATCCCTGGTTGTCCTACCCTGCGCGCGCGTATATCTGGTTCTTTCGTGGGAGTCCGCTGCTGGTGCAGGTTCTGTTGCTCTGGGATGGGCTGCCGAAGATCAATCAAAATCTGCTCCTATCGGATATCGTCTGCGTGCTGGTCGCGTTTTCGCTCAACGAAGGCGCGTATATGGCCGAGATTACGCGCGCAGGCATCGCGTCGGTCGATGTGGGTCAGATGGAGGCCGCCAGGTCGCTGGGGATGCGCTACAGTCTGGGGATGCGCCGCATTATCCTGCCGCAGGCGGCGCGCGTGATTGTTCCCCCTCTGGGCAACGAGTTCAATAACATGCTTAAGACCACTTCGATCGCCTCGGTGATCGGTCTGGGTGAGCTGACCCATTTCGCGGAACAATTTGGATCGCCAACATTTAATATCTTTGAACTGCTAATCGTTGCCACGCTCTACTACCTGCTCATGACTACCTTATGGGGCTACGTCCAGGCCTGGATCGAGAATCGCCTGGACCCGAACCGTATGACAAAGGTCGAGCTGCAGGAGAAGGGTTGGGCTTCGCGTATGCTCGGATTTGGCTCACAGACACCGGCTGGTCGCTAACTGGCGCAAAGGAGGAACGATGGCTTTACAGGAAACACAGTCCGGCGCTATGGTGCGCGCCGAGAAGATTGTGAAACGTTTTGGCTCGCTGACCGTGCTCAATGGTGTTGATCTGCGGGTTAAGCGGGGGCAGGTTGTGGTGATCATCGGGCCGAGCGGCTCCGGCAAGACAACGCTGCTGCGCTGTATCAATCATCTTGAGAAGATTGATGATGGGCGTATCTATATCGAGGACGAACTGATCGGCTATCGTGAGGTGGGTGGACGCCTGGTAGAGGACAAAGAGGCCAATATCGCGCGCATCCGTGCGGAGGTCGGCTTTGTCTTCCAGCGCTTCAACCTGTTCCCTCACAAGACCGCGCTGGAGAATGTGATGGAGGCGCCTATCCATGTGCTCCATCGCGCCCGCAATGAGGTCAAGGAGCAGGCGATGGATCTGCTTGGCAAGGTCGGCCTTGCCGAGAAGGCCGGAGCCTATCCGCATAAGCTCTCCGGCGGTCAGCAGCAGCGCGTGGCGATCGCGCGCGCCCTGGCGATGAATCCCAAGCTGATGCTCTTTGACGAGGCGACCTCCGCGCTCGATCCCGAGCTGGTCGGTGACGTACTCAAGGTGATGCGCCAGCTCGCCGAGGAGGGCATGACGATGGTGGTCGTGACGCACGAGATGGGCTTTGCGCGCGAGGTGGCCGATCACGTGATCTTTATGGATAACGCGCAGATCGTCGAGCAAGGACCGCCCAGGCAGCTTTTTGATGCGCCCCAGAGTGAGCGTACGCGCAGCTTTTTGCGTCAGTTATAGAATAACTATGTTAAAGGATAGGGTATGAGACGTACAAAGATCGTCTGTACTATCGGACCTGTGACGAGCAGCGAGGCACAGCTTGAAGAGCTGATCCGCGCGGGGATGAATGTGGCGCGCCTGAACTTCTCGCATGGCGAGCTAGAGGAGCATGCCGCCGTGATCGAGCGTGTGCGCGCCCTTTCCTCTCGCCTGAAATGCGCCGTAGCTATTCTGCAAGATCTGCAGGGTCCGAAGATACGCACTGGCACGCTCAAGGACGGCTTGCCTGTGAGGTTGATAGATGGTGCTACCTTTACCATCACGTCGCGCGAAGTAGAGGGGAGCGCCGCGGTGGTCTCGACCACCTACAAACTCCTGCCACAGGATGTGAAGGTGGGAGATCGCATCTTGCTGGATGACGGTCTGCTGGAGCTGCGCGTCCTTAGCAGCAATGAGACGGACGTACAGTGCGCGGTGGTGCATGGTGGCCTGCTGAAGGAGCACAAAGGCATCAATCTGCCGGGCGTAGCGGTGAGTGCACCCGCGCTTACCGAGAAGGACCGCGCGGATCTAAAGTTCGGCTTGCAGCACAACGTCGATTATGTCGCGCTCAGCTTTGTGCGCAGGCCACAGGATATCATAGAGGCCAAAGCGTACATGCGCGAACTGCAAGTTGAACTGGGGCAGGACAGCCGGCAGTCGGTGCCCCTGATCGCCAAGCTGGAAAAGCCCGAAGCGGTCGCACACCTGGACGAGATACTGGCGGTGACTGATGGCGTCATGGTTGCGCGTGGAGATCTGGGCGTCGAGATGCCTCTGGAGAAGGTGCCGCTGATTCAGAAGCGCATCATCAGCAAATGTAACGATTTGGGCCTACCCGTGATTACCGCCACGCAGATGCTGGAATCCATGATCACCAACCCGCGCCCAACCCGTGCAGAGGCAAGCGATGTTGCGAACTCGATATTGGATGGGACCGATGCAGTCATGCTCAGTGGCGAGACCTCCGTCGGCGCATATCCCATCGATACCGTCAAGACCATGGCGCGTATCGCTGTGGAGACCGAGGCGGCCGATCACCTGATACGCCAGCCGAACTGCAAAAAACTCACGCAGGCACACGCCGTCAGCCATGCCGCGCGCGCACTCGCCGAGGAGACCAGCGTTCAGGCCATCGTCGTCTTTACACGCTCCGGCGCCTCCGCCGAGTTGATCTCCAAAGATCGTCCGCGCCCACCGATTCTGGCCTTTACGCCCTCGCCGCGCGTCTACCAGCGCCTGGCGCTCTGGTGGGGTGTGCTGCCGCGCCAATTGGAAATGCATGGGACGACTGAAAACCTGATCGCCGTGGTTGACCAGCACCTGCAAGATGAAAAGCTGGTCCCGGAGGGCGCGCACATCGTCATTATGGGCGGCCTGCCCATCGCCAGTCGCGCCCGGACGAACTTTGTGCGCCTGCATCGCGTCGGGGATATGTTCTCGTAAGTGCGCATAACATTGACAGTTTTTCCAGAAAGTGCTATCCTGGTCTCGCCGTAATTCAGGGGCGCTGTAAGCATCATCGTGGGCGTCACTCTGAAACGTGGTGCTACAGAAAATACAGACCCCCTTTGTGGGGAAGAGGTGAGAAGTAACAAAAGATGGCTGTCAAAATTCGCTTAAAACGCACGGGCATGAAGAAGGCTCCGAGCTATCGTGTAGTGGTGGCTGAAGCAAGTTCCCCACGAGACGGTCGCATTATCGAGAATATCGGCTGGTACAATCCTCGCGTTGAGCCCTCCGCGATCCATATCGACGAGGAGAAGGCGCTCAACTGGTTGAAGAATGGTGCCCAGCCCACTGAGTCTGTGACAAGCCTGCTCAGGCGCACCGGCATCCTGGGCCGCTTCGAGCAGTCACGTGTCAAGACGCCCGCCGCAACCGAGGCATCCGCTTCTACAGAGGCATAGTGATATTCTGAGGAAACGTTGAGATATGCGCAAACTGATTGAGTACGTGGCCCAGTCGCTTGTAGATGATCCCTCGGCGGTGGCGGTGCGCGAGGTGCGCAATGACCGCAACGCGCTGGTGTTAGAACTGCATGTTGCGCCGGACGACTTCGGCAAGGTCATCGGTCGTCAGGGACGCGTTGCTAAGGCGATGCGCTCTCTTCTGCGCGCAGGTGGTACTCGTGAGGGCCGACATACCTCATTGGAGATTCTCTAAGTCGTCGTTCTACTTTCAGCAGTGAGAGCAAACAGAATGCCAATGCAGAAGAATACAGAATGGGCTACTATCGGCAAAATAGTGGCCCCTTTTGGCCTCCGAGGCGAGTTGAAGGTCTTTTCTTTGAGCGATATTCCCGACCGTTTCGCGCAACTTGAGAAGGTCTATCTCGGCTCGGACTATCGGCCCTTCTCGATCGAGGGCGTGCGTCCCTACAAGGGTACGATGGTGTTGCTCAAACTACGCGGTATCAACGACGCGACGGCTGCCGAGTCGCTGCGCGAGAGCGACCTCTACATCCCAACGGATGAGCTGGCGCACCTGCCGCCCGACGAGTACTATCAGCACGATATTCTTGGCTTGCAGGTGGTCAAACTCGATGGGAAGCCGGTTGGCACCATTGTCGATATTATGCCGACGGGCGGGAATGATGTGTATACTGTGAAATCTCCCCAGGGCAAGCAATTTCTCATCCCCGCTGTCAAAGCCATCGTCAAACAGATTGACCTTGTGCATCATATAATGTATATTGATCCTATAGCGGGTCTGCTTGATGATGAAGCGCTTCTCGATGAGCAGAGTTCACAGACAGAGGAGGTCACATAATCTGGCGCCGGTACTGGGAATAAACACCGTATTTCTTGTGTTCCCCTGGGTAGAACGACCGGAAATGGAAGGTTGTCTCTAGATGTGATAGTTGGTACAGGCAAGTAAATCCTTGTAGTCGCAACAAGACGATCAAAGCGTCACAGTATTCTGGAGGGAGATGTCTTATGTCCGACCGTATCCCGACTCTTGCTGATGTTTGTAGTGCTATTGCTGAAGGCCATGTCGCCGTCGCTATCGAAGGCTCGATGTACCAGGTCAATGCACTTGAACTTCGTCGCTATTTCACCAAACTCCGTTCCGTTCCTGCGATTGCAAAACTCCTCGACTCCTCGCAGTATTCCGACTCTCCCGAATGGTCCACCACCACTACGACTCCGTTTGCCCAGGCCCTTTGAGGCCGTTTTTTTATGGCCCTGTGCGCATGTGGAGGTGGGTGAAAGCTGTAGGGGCCCGCCTTGCGCGGGCCCTGCGAGCCCTTCTCCGTCACCGCACAGGGTTCGCGCAAGGCAGGCCCCTACAGCGGTCGTTTGGTCAGATCCTTTCATGTAGGCGGTTGCGTTCCTGGCATGTAAGGACTATAATATGACCTGAGTCGGTGAGCTATCAGTAACATGACCTTTATTTCTCGCCTGCTCGTCGGAACTGGCAACAGGTCTAAGATGATATGCTACAACACTTTATTACGCGCGCGCCGCGTATCGCCGCGCCCGGTAAATGAGGAAGGTATTATTTCATGGAGCCAATCGATACAGATTTTGATTATGTCGCGAGTCGATCGCGTGAAGCTAATCCCCGCGCACGCTTCAACTGGCTGTATATTCTCCCCACTCTGGGTGTGCTCTGGGTGGCGTATCTTATTCTGGCGGTGATCTTCCAGTGGCCCCTGTCCGGGCAGGTGGATACGGTCATGGCGCTTATGATGGTGCTCTTCGTTGTGACGGTCGGATTGCTTTTCTGGGTGATGGCGCCTAAATCTAACCGGGAATGATTGTTCTGAGAAAAGAAGCGCTTCTCCAGCTTTCGACCTAAGCGGAGAAGTGCCCTTTGTGTCGATCCTGGTCGATATGACGCCACGCCTGCGGGTCGGTGTCGATGTCGAGTGCGTCTCCCCACAGCACATGCGCCAGGAGTTCCACCGACTCAACTAGCCGTGGTCCCGAGCGGTTCAGGTAACTGTTGCCGTCGATGGCGTAGACGTGCCCCTGTCGTACCGCCCGCAACGCTCGCCAGGCCGGATGCTGCTGCAACAGGGGAAGATCCTGTAGCGTGTGCTCAAGGGTAAAGCCGCAGGGCGAGAGGATCAGGATGTCGGGGTCTGCACCTTGCAGTTCCTCCCAGGTGAGCCAGGGCGAGTGCTGCCCGATCTCGCCGAAGACGCTCTCGCCGCCCGCGTACGCGATCAGCTCGGGCGTCCAGTTACCCGCCGCCATGAGAGGATCGAGCCATTCCAGGACGGTGACGCGTGGCCTGCGTTTTCCCGTAGTGAGAGAATGCAGACGCTCAAGACGCTGCTGATAGCCCTCTACGAGTTCTTGCGCCTGCTCCACGCGTCCCAGAGCCGCACCCACGCGTTGCACATCCTCCCAGACATCACTCAATCTGTAAGGGGTGAGGGCGACGATGCGCGGCTGCAGGCCCGTCAACTGCTGCACTGCCTGCATGACGTCGCGCTCGCTGACGGCGCAGACCTCGCACTGCGTCTGTGTGAAGATCACGTCGGGCCGCAACTGTTGTAGAAGATTGACGTCGAGCGCGTAGATGCTCAGGGCTTTGAGCGCGTTCCCTTGCACCTCGTCTTTACTGTGGGCGAGCTGCTTGATCTGGGCATCGATCTGCCCACTGCTGGTGTTCACATCAATCCGGGTTGTGCTGACGACAGGCAGGCTCAATATCTCGGGCGGGTAGTCGCATTCGTGGGAGCGCCCCACCATCTGGTCGAGGCAGCCCAGTGCGGCGACCATCTCCGTCGCGCTTGCTAGTAGAGAAACGATGCGCATATTAGATCCTTTCCAGGGCGCGTGGCTAAAAATAGAGACGATTTCAAGCAAAGTGCTCTTCGTACTCACAGATAGATTTTATTATGTTGAGTTCGTGTACATCTCACGTCTAATTATAGCATTCATTATTGACCTCGCTGCAACCTATGGGCGGCAGCCCCAGGCTGAAATCATCGGCGAGGTGGCGAGGTCGAGCTGACTGGTGGCGATGTTCGCGAGATGGCGGTCGATCTCATCGGCAGTCGCGTAGCCCTGTACGATGAGGCCCTCTCGGACCTGGTTGACCGTCGCGGTCTCTAGAAGGTTGCACGCCGGAGAGGTCAGCGGGAAGAAGGCGTCGGCCTCTACGTCAGTCAGACCTGCCTCACGGAGCAGTCGTGGGAGCTTGCGTCCATAGCTGAGGTCCGCGCCGCGCTGTGCCAGCAGCTTGCGGAAGCCGTTGCGAAGCTTGTTGGCTAACCGCTGCTCGGGACCGTACTCGTCCGGGCAGATCAGTGGCTGCAATGCCGGGTCGGCGTCTTCGAGCAACAGCCAGCCACCGGGGCGCAGCACCTTGATCATCGACTCCATGGCCCTGTCGCGGTCAGCCACGTGCACGAGGACCAGGCGAGCATGTACGAGATCGAAGGTCTCCGTTGGAGGCTCATCTCGTGCCACATCGTGGCGGCGTACCTCGATCGTTGAACTGGCAGCTTCCTGGGTCCAGGACACATCAATGTCTGTTGCCAGCACACGACCTCTGGGTCCCACTCGTTCCGCGAGCCACCTGGGTACAGAGGGTCCGCCTGCTCCTACCTCCCAGCAACGCCATCTCGGCTCGATCCCGAGGTCGCTAATGTGTCGAAACGTTGATGGGTTGAAGATCGTCGACAAGGCATCGAAGCGTGTCCCTGCCTCGGCCTGCTGGTTGTCCAGAAGGTACCCATGCGGTGTATCAGACATGCTAGAATCCTCCTCGTTTGTTCAGTCGTTTGTTTGGGTGGAACGGTAGGTATCGAGACGCTGATCTTTGCCTTTGGCGTTGGCTACTGTATTGAGATCGGCTTCTGGCTCCTGAGCAAAGGACTCATGAGTGTGGGACTACCACCCGTAACCTCTCAGCGGCCATCTGCACGTCCACAGGAGTCTGTCCTCGTATCTCTCCGTCGAGAGTGACGTCCTGCGGACCGGAGAGGGTGGTGATAGTGACTCCTCGCGCCTGCACGTGATGAATGCCGGGAATGCCGCTGAGTTCTGCTCCCTGCAGGTCTGGATACTGTAGGTGCCACCCCTGTGGTGCCTCTGGACGTTGCTCTGTGCGGTTGAAGAAGCGCGCGACGGTAGCATTCAGGCTCTCCAGGTCGATATCTTCGATCACGAGGATGTCCAGTAGCCCATCGTGGAGCGTCGCCTTCGGGACCCCTATCTGCCACATCCCGCCAAAGATGGGTGCGTTGATGACCGTCGCTTGCAGCGTTCGGCACTTGAGCTCAGCCCGTTCTTTGAGTGACTGGATGTTGCCTGTGCTGGCAGCAAGCGACAGGCCGGTGAAATGGAGTTCCATCTCCAGCGCTTCGTGACGGCGTAGCACCTCGAAGGCGGCGAGGGGATAGGTCATGCGCCCGAAGCGCTGCCGTGTGACGACGTTGGTCGCCATGCGCGCAAACTCTACGTTGATGCCGACAGTCAGCGCGTGGGCGAAGAAGCCATGCCTGTGCGTTTTGGGCGCATGACCATGCTGCTCGGCGGCGGTATATGGGGCCTGCTGAGCTGGTCTTGCCACCCCGACATCGACTGTGGCTATCTGTCCGGTGGCGATCACCCTGGCCGCGGCGGGCAGGTCCTGCGGAATGCGCAGCGAGCGAGCAACATCGTTCGAGGTGCCGAGCGGCACTATCCCTAGCGCTGGCCCACTTTCGGCGATATGGGTGGTGACGCCACCGATCAGGCCGTCACCGCCCGCCGCCACGGCAATATCGATGCCCTGCTCTTGCCATTGTGGCCCCTGGGCGCCCAGGCCGTCCAGGGTGGCGATGGAGAGCACGTCGGCGACCTCCACATGGTTCTCGCGCAGGAGGGCGATGGCCTGCTGTAACTGTGCCGCTTTGTCTGTATCCATTGGGTCCTTACAAATATCTGTCCTATTCTCTGGCCGTGATCTCGTCTCAGTATAGCTTAGAGGGTGAGTGAGGTGCAAGGAGAACCACGTATCACCTTCATCCATCTGAGTTGCTTGCATCATCATTTCTCCTCCGGGTCGTTTTCCGTATCACCATGTGGTATGGTTCATAGGCTCTTCCCCAGCGTTCTGGGTTATTCTGTGGCACCCAATAGATTTTTTCCTTCAAATCACACCTCCCCCTGCGCATATCCTACAGCTATATAACTGGCCCAGGAGACCAGCGCGCGTTCCCGCATTCGAAACAATAGCGTGCGCCTTCGACCTCTATATGGGGAGCGCCGCAATTCGGGCATGTTTTCAGTACAGAGGCTCCGCAGTAGATGCAGTGTTTCCATATGGAAAGGATCTCACGCTTACACGAGAGGCAGAGCTTGGTGACGGCGGCAGGATGGGCCGCGATACTCTCACTCAGGGTCACTTGCCGCTCAAAACGGCCCGGTAACATGAGCGCTGGCTCAACTGTCTCAGGTTTATACGTCGTTGCAATAACCACGACAGGAGGAAATTGATCAAGTTCATCCATCTCGACTAATAACTGATTGAACAATGCCTTGCGTTCGTTCGTCGTCTCAAGAAGCTCTAGCGCATCGAGGTCGTCGAGGAAGAGGAGGCTGGGTGCTATACGTTTTGCCTGCCCGAAGGTCTTCCGTAATGCCCTTCTGCCCTCCTGGATTGCCTCGTTCTTGTCAGCGCCAAAGAGAATATCGACCAGCGCAGCCAGTGAAAGTGAGATGAGAGGCACAACTGCCTCGCCTGCTGTAGCGCGAATGAGCAACGTTCTCTCCGTACAGGGATGACCAATGAGCAGTACACCGTGAGGGATACCATATGGCACGGCCTTCGCTGAGCGCTGCGCCAATTGTGGTAGTCTTAGCAGCATGATTATATCGTGTAATTCTTGCTTCGCCGTCTCTACTCCAATGATGTCTGCAAATGTGATAGTCGGGCGCTCAACACTGATGTCTGCTTTCGTCAGTGTTCTGTTGCCAGGGTCATTATTGACCCATTTGCTCAAGCGTGCCTGGATGAGCTGGTCCATTGCATGCGTATAAGCGAGTCCTGTCTTTTCCTCTATGTAGGCGGGTAAGACCCCTTCTGATGAGAGCAACAACGCAAGCAGTGGTTGTAGGCGCTGATGGCGTACTGTACTCAGGAGTATAAAGGCAGAGCTAAGCGGCAATGCATTTCTCTGTTCCGCAAACGAAAGTGCCCAGTCAAGGCATGCCTGCGTTTCTTGTGACAGAGATATCGTGCTCCCATCCGTGTCTCCATCCAGGCTACTTTTAATGATATTGGCAGCCTGTTCACGTAATACGAGAATGTTCATCCCCAGGATGCTCATGATATTTGCTACTTCATCATCGCCTTGTGTGAGAATGCCAAGAAAAAGATGCTCTGGATAGGCTTCCGGTGCTTGCATCTGTGCCGCTTTTTGTTGAGCACGCTCAATGGCTTGTTGCGCTGATGGTGCGAAACGATCAGAATTTCGTATCTCAGAAATATCCATTATTCTTTACCTTTCTGAAAACTCATTTCTACACCCTCATCTGACATATACCATATGGAACGTCCTGCTCCATATGGTATATGTTCGTATTCAATTGGCTGGATCTTTTGCTCTTGCCTCAAATCCTGCAAGAGAGAAGTTCCATACCTCTCTTAATCCGTCCACACCCAGTCGCGGATCTCGGGCATATCTTCGAGATTGGCGCGCACGTATGCGTGGTGGCGTGAGAGCATATCGTTGCACTCGGCGATCAGCGGCGGCGTCAGGGCGCGCAGGCGGGTCGCGCGGCGCATCGCCTCAATGCAGAGGTGATAGCGACTCATCCCGTTGAGCACGACCATATCGAAGGGCGTCGTCGTCGTGCCCTCTTCGTTGAAGCCGCGCACATGGAAACGAGGGGTATTCGGACGTCCGTGGATGACCTCGTGTATGGCGCGCGGGTAGCCGTGGAAGGCCAACACGACCGGCTTATCCTCCGTAAAGTGTTCCACAAAGGTCTGGTTATCCATGCCATGGGGGTGCAGGAGGGGCGGGTAGAGAGTCATCAGGTCTACAACGTTGACCAGGCGCACCTTGAGCTCGGGAATGTGGTTACGCAGCCACCACGCCGCCGCCACGGTCTCCAGCGTCGGGATATCGCCCGCACAGGCCAGCACCACGTCCGGCTCTAAATTTTCGTCGTTGCTCGCCCAACGCCAGATCGACAGGCCGCGTGTGCAGTGCTCGACGGCCTCCTCCATCGTGAGCCATTGGAGCTGCGGCTGCTTGTCGATCACGATCAGATTCACGTAGTTGCGGCTGCGGAAACAGTGATCGGCGACCGAGAGCAGGCAGTTCGCGTCCGGTGGCAGGTAGATGCGCGCGATCGCCCCCTTCTTCGAGAGCACCGTATCGATCAGGCCGGGTCCCTGGTGACTGAAGCCGTTGTGATCATTACGCCACGCCGTCGAGGTCAGCAGAATATTGAGTGAAGAGATCGGAACGCGCCAGGGCAGCTTGATCCCCTCCTCCAGCCATTTCGTATGCTGCACCGTCATTGACGCCGAGATCAGCGCGAAGGCTTCGTAGGTTGCAAAGAGGCCATGACGGCCCGTTAGCAGGTAGCCCTCCAGCCAGCCGTGGCAGAGATGCTCGCTCAGCACCTCCATCACGCGTCCAAAGGGCGAGACGTGATCGTCGATAGAGATGGTAGGCTCCATTGACGTGCGGTTCTCGACTGTGAAGACATCGCCGAGGCGATTGGAGTTCGTCTCGTCGGGGCAGAAGAGGCGGAAGTTCTGCTGCTCCTTGTTTCTGGTGAAGATGTCGCGCATCATCTTGCCAATCTGGCGCGTAGACTCGTGGCGCTCGGTCGCGGGCTTTTTAACTTCGATCGCGTAATCGGTAAAGGGCGGAATATCCAGCTCGACGAGCAGTTTGCCGCCGTTGGCGTGCGGATTGGCGCCCATGCGGCGCTTGCCCTTCGGCGCGAGGGCCGCGATCTCGGGATGCAGGCGTCCATTCTCATCAAAAAGCTCGCCAGGCTTGTAGCTCAGCATCCAGTCCTGGAGTATTTTCAGGTGGTCCGGGTTCGTCTTTACTTCGGCTACCGGCACCTGGTGCGCTCGGAAGGTTCCTTCGATGGGGAGTCCATCGACCTCCTTTGGCCCGGTCCAGCCCTTGGGTGTGCGCAAGACGATCATAGGCCAGTTCGGGCGGCCCTTGAAGCCGTTCGCGCGCGCGTCCTCCTGGTACGAGCGGATCTTCGCGTAGCAGGTGTCGAGCAGTTCGGCGAAGGCCAGGTGCATCTGCATGGGGTCGTCGCCCTCCAGGAAATGGACATCGTAGCCGTGGCCGGTGAGGAGCATCTTCACCCGCTCATCACTTTCGCGTCCAAGCACCGTCGGACCCGAGATCTTGTACCCGTTCAGGTGCAGAATGGGTAGCACAGCACCATCGCGGATCGGGTTCAGGAAGTCGATGCCCTTCCATGACCCTTCGAGCGGACCCGTCTCGGCCTCGCCGTCGCCGACGACCGCCGCGACGATCAGGTCGGGATTGTCGAAGGCGGCGCCGAATGCGTGCGTCAGAACGTAGCCCAGCTCACCGCCCTCGTGGATAGAGCCAGGCGTGGGTACGCTGACGTGGCTCGGCACACCGCCGGGCGTGGAGAACTGGCGAAACAGGCGCTGTATCCCCTGTGTGTCCTCCGAGACCTCGGGATAGATCTCGGAATACGTCCCCTCAAGGTAGACATTGGCCAGGATCGCGGGCCCGCCGTGACCGGGACCGGCCAGGTAGATCATATCGATATCGTTATCCTGGATCAGGCGATTGAGATGGGCGTAGATGAAGCTCAGGCCGGGCGACGTGCCCCAGTGTCCAAGCAGGCGGGGTTTGATCTGTTCGGGCCGTAGAGGCTCTTTCAGCAGAGGGTTGCTCTGCAGGTAGATCTGGCCGACCGTGAGGTAGTTGGCCGCGTTCCAATATTTGTGAATCAGGTTGAGACGCGTCTGGTCAAGAGTTGACATGGCATCCTCCTAGGAATATTTCGGACGGTAAGAGGTCGCATCTTCAGCGAGTGCCAGTCTGTATAACACTCACCTACTAATGTATCTGAATGACCATGGAATGTCCACCTTTAAGCTTAATCAGACAAATATTCGTTGATCGCACCATTGAAACACCCGCGAACGCTTCCACGTGATGATAACAATGGTTACTTTTTGGTTATTCGGCCTTCTCCCTCTGGCAAGGTTTAACATTTGCTTGCCCTGGTGGTAGTTAACGTTCTACAATAAAGAAGGATCTTAATAAGAGGAAGACATTGAGCTCTCTTTTTTGTCAGGAGTATGATTTGATATGACAACAACAGAAACAACATCCCAGGTACAGCAATGGACCAATCTGGCCCAGCAGTTGCGTGTAGATAGCATCCGCGCTACGACCACCGCAGGGTCGGGCCATCCTACGTCGTCGATGTCGGCGGCGGACCTGATGGCCGTCTTGCTGGTCAGCTACCTGCACTACGACTTCGACAATCCGACCAATCCGAACAATGATCACCTTATTTTCTCCAAAGGGCATGCCTCGCCACTGCTCTACTCGCTCTACAAAGCGGCGGGCGCTATCAGCGACGAGGAGCTGCTGACCCTGCGCAAATTTGGCAGTCGTCTAGAGGGGCATCCCACACCTATTTTGCCGTGGGTCGATGTCGCCACCGGCTCGCTCGGCCAGGGTCTGCCGATCGGCGTTGGCGTTGGACTGGCCGGTAAATATCTCGACAAACTGCCATACAAGGTCTGGGTCCTGCTCGGCGATAGCGAGATGGCGGAAGGTTCGATCTGGGAAGCTTTCGACAAGGCCTGGTTCTACAAATTGAACAACGTGGTAGCCATTCTTGACTGCAATCGCCTGGGCCAGCGCGGCCCGACAGAACTGCAGTGGAATACAGAAGCGTACGCAGCGCGCGCCAGGGCCTTCGGTTGGAACGCGATCATCATCGACGGGCACAACTACGAAGAGATCAACAGCGCGTTCGCTCAGGCGTCCCAGGCGCAGGATGCGCCTACGGTTATCATCGCAAAGACGCTCAAAGGAAAGGGCGTTTCATTCCTTGAGAACAAGGAAGGCTGGCATGGCAAGGCGCTCAACAAGGCGCAGGAAGAGCAGGCCATCCAGGAACTGAATCCGCAGACACGCAGCCATGTCTTCCCCGTGCAGAAGCCCGCCGATCTTCAGCCTGCCGCCTTACCGGAGGCAAAGCCCGTGGAACTGCCCACCTACGAACTTGGCAGCACAGCCGCCACGCGTAAAGCCTATGGCGACACGCTGAAGGCCCTGGGTGATGCCAATCCCCTTATCGTGGGCCTCGACGGTGAAGTCAGCAACTCGACCTTCGCCGAAGAGTTTGCTAAGGCGCATCCCGAGCGTTTCTTCGAGCAGTACATCGCTGAGCAGCAGTTGGTCGCATCCGCCGTGGGCATGAGCGTGCGGCACAAGATCCCCTTCGCCTCGACCTTCGCAGCCTTCTTCACACGCGCATATGACTTCATCCGCATGGCGGCGATCTCGCGCGCCAATATCCGTCTGTCCGGCTCGCACGCTGGCGTCTCGATCGGCGAAGACGGCCCCTCGCAGATGGCCCTTGAGGATCTCTCGATGATGCGCGCCGTATTCGGCAGCACCGTGCTCTATCCGTCCGATGCCAATCAGACGGCGCAACTGGTCGCGGAGATGGCGCAGCACGATGGCATCGTCTACATGCGCACCACGCGCGAGAAGACCCCGGTCATCTACGGACCCGACGAGACCTTCTCAGTCGGTGGCAGCAAAGTCGTCCGCCAATCGGACAGCGACAAAGTCACCGTCGTCGCGGCTGGCGTCACGCTCTTCGAAGCGCTGCAGGCGTACGAGCAGCTCAAGGGCGAGGGCATCAACATCCGCGTCATCGATGCCTATTCTGTGAAGCCGATCGACGATGAGACCCTGCTGGCGGCTGCCGAGGAGGCTGGCAACAAGATTGTGACCGTAGAGGACCACTGGCCCGAGGGTGGCCTGGGCGATGCCGTGTTGGAGGCGTTCTCGGAGCGCGACGGCGCGATGCCCGAGATCGTGAAGCTGGCCGTGCAGTCGATGCCCGGTTCCGGCACCCCAGCCGAGCTGATCGAGGAGGCCGGCATCAGCGCTCACCATATCGTACTGGCGGTGAAGGCGCTGCTCTAACGCCTGCCCGATTGTAGAGATTGCGAGCGCATCTACTGCGCTCGCAGAGGGCTGAACAGGATGAACCTTGTTCAGCCCTTTGTTGGGTCGTCTTTGCTAGATCCGATTACCGGCAACAGGCCAGAAAGCCCCGTCCTTTCCAAAGCGGGAATGAATGGCCGTTCCTTCTGGTGGCGTGATGGGACGTGGGGAAACTGTTGACAGCTTTAGTTATATCTGCTATACTTATCAACATGGACGAGAAGTACATTCACGAACAACATACCGTTCACCACATTCTCTACCACCTCATCTTCTGCCCGAAACGGCGAAAAAAAGTTCTGGTCGGTCCAGTGTACGACAGTCTCAAGCAGATCATTGAAGAGGTCGCGCGAGAGAACGGCTGGCAGATTGTTGAGCTAGCCATCCAGCCCGACCATGTGCATCTCTTCGTTCAAACCAACCCGTATACCTTGCCAACTGATATTGCAAGGCTCATCAAGGGACGTTCCTCTCATGATCTGAGAGAAACCTTTCCCCATTTGATGAAAATGCCGTCGCTCTGGACACGATCAACCTTCTACCATCGATGAAGCCATACGTGTTGTGCAATTCATCAGGAATAAGTGCTTGCGCAAATGGATGGATGAGACTGGTATCAGCAAGAACGGTCTTCAGTGCTACTGTGCTGTTCTGTCCAAAGAGTACTCGTTTGCCTCTTCTCTCAATTCCCAGGCGCGTCAAGCGGCAGCAGACCGCGCGTGGTTCGCTATTTCCCGTTTCTATGACAACTGCAAAGCGAAGAAATCAGGCAAGAAGGGCTATCCCACCTTCCAGCACGATAACCGATCGGTAGAATACAAAACCACTGGTTGGAAGCTAGACCCCGATGGGAAGCACATCACCTTCACTGATGGGTGTGGAATCGGGCGTCTCCGTCTCGTGGGCACGCGTGATATCGAGACTTTTCCTCGTCAGCACATCAAACGTGTTCGTCTCATCAAGCGTGCAGATGGGTTCTACTGTCAGTTCGCAGTACAGGCAGAGCGTGTGATTGAGCACGTTCCGACGGGCAAAGAGGTCGGCATTGACGTAGGACTCAAAGCCTACTATACCGATTCAGAAGGGCGAACGGTTGAGAATCCGCGCTTCTACGCATCGGCAGAAAAGAAACTCAAGCGATTGCATCGCCAGCTTTCGCGCAAGCAGAAGAAGAGCAACAACCGCCAGAAAGCCAGAAAGCACCTGGCAAAGGGATATCTCAAGGTCCAGAGGCAGCGTGAAGATTTTGCCAGGAAAGAGGCAAACGCGCTGATCGCATCTCACGATCTGATTGCTTTTGAAGACTTGAAGATAGCCAATATGGTGCGCAATCACCACCTCGCGAAATCGATCAATGATGCCGCATGGAGCTTGTTTCTCACCTGGGTACAAACCTATAGTGCCATGCATGCCATCACCGTGATCAAAGTCGCACCACACTATACGACTCAGGATTGTTCAGCGTGTGGCACACGCATCAAGAAAAGCTTGAGTGTGCGCACCCACATCTGCACACATTGTGGAGTGGTGCTCGATCGCGATCATAACGCGGCGAGGAACATCTTAGACAAGGCATTGGAACGTACCGTAGGGCATACGGGAACCCACTCCTCGGAGTGAAACGCTTCTGGACAGGGGACCGCTGCTTTTTGCTCGTGAGGGGAAGGAGCAAGCCCCCTGGTCGAAGGAAGAATTCCCCTGCTTTTTAAGCGGGGAAGTGTCAACTTTTTTGCGATTGCATTGTCCACAGAGTAACTGGATGTTTTCTACCGTATATATAAGGCATGGTAACTTCTAAAAAGGAATGTGTTTGGAGTTCGCTTTGAAAGAAACAATTAACGGGGCAGCAGATGCCGCGAAAGAGGCGAGTCCCCAGGGCATCGGTATGGCTGTGGCCTTCGACTGGGGACTTACCGTGCAATTGCTGGCAACGCCATTCCTCGCGCTTATACCGGGCATGTCCAGTCCGTTCAACCGCCTCAACCTCAATCCTGCGCTCACCACTATCATCTCAACGCTCATCGTCCTGCCCTTTGCCGCGCTCATCGCCGTCTTCGGCGAGGGAGTACGGCGCGGCTGGAAGTGGACACGTCCTATCCAAATCGTCTTCAATGCGCTGGGCTTCCTGGGCGGCTTTGCGACCCTCATCAACGTCTGGCAGTCCGGCAGGCAAGGGAACTACTGGCCCGTCGTTACCGCCGTCATCCTGCTCATCTTCTCGCCCCTGATCGCCTGGCGCTTGAGCCGTCCACAGACCGCGCGCTGGTTCGCCACCGTCAGCAGCCGCGATGCGCGCCGGCGGCACGGTGGGGCGTGGCCCTTTCTTATCGCGCTATGGGCCATTGGCGGTGGAGTATTGCAGGCGCTTGCGGCGCTCTCGCGCTGAGCGTATAGCTCGCCCTAGGCATCCATGTAATATGCTATGATGCACGTTAAATAGGTAGGGACCGGATTTATTCCGCCAGCGATCCATCGCCCCACCTTCCCCAGAACGAAAAGACCGGCGGTCGTTTGATCAGATCCCTTCGTGCAAACCAATGAAACGCATCTTCCACCACATTTCCACTACCGCTCACACACCAATAATGATATACTACCAGGCGAACCACTCTCATCAGGAGTAGAACGTTTCATGATGACAACGAACGGGAACGCCATCAACGGCATCACTATGAGCAGGCCAGGCCGCTCTATGAGCGCGCGCTCGCCATTCGTGAGCGTGTCCTGGGACTGCATCACCCCAACACCAACGCGCTGCGTACCAACTATGTTGCCCTGCTGCGCGCGATGGGCCGCGAGGAGGAGGCGAGGAAGGTAGAAGAGGGGTCCTGATGGCGTTTGAGGGCTCAGCAAGGGTGCGCGTTGAGCCAGCCTGCGGGATGGGCAGAGCGTCCACCAGTATTTCTGGTCCTGTTCGATCTCGATCCAGCAATATTGCTAGAGGGCATTGTGAGGGGGTGTGAATCGATGGAACAATGGAACAAATGGAACAAAGTGGTGTGAGGCGGCCTGTGGAGCGGGTTGACAATGTTCCATCGATTGACAGCGCAATGACAGCGGAGAACATTGGCTGTCAAGTGCTCCTATCCTTGCAAAAGCATATTCATTCGTATATATATTTATGTAGGGTTCCTTTTTTGGCTTTCCAGCCATTTTTTTGTGCTGGAAAGCCACATCTCTTAGGGATCAGCCCTGGTGCATCCAATGGATCGTTTCCTCCTCTCTAGCAGCAGGAAAAACGGTTCAACGGGGAGGAAATGATAAATCGGACGCGCCGAGGCTGGTCCCTACCTCGATCGTAGGATGAGCAATGGCAGGAGGGATGGAGTAGTTCCATCCCTCCTGCCATTCCTATCGCCAATCAGTCGAGCGGCGTGTCCTGCGAGACGGGTGGTAGCAGGTCGGCCATCGCGTGCTTGAGGGCTGGCCGCCAGGCGCACTCGAAGGCGTAGTAGGCTCTGCTGTCGCGGAGCTGGTCGGCCCCGTTCTCGACGGCGTGCGAGAAGCTGAGCATGACGGTTTCGAAGAGGCCAAACGCCAGGGCGCGCGCCTCATCTGGTCGCTCGCGAATGATGGTAGCGGCCAGCAGACCGGCCTTCTCCGCGAACAGGGCTAACGACTCAATCGTCTCGGGACGCAATGAATGTTTCATCGATTATGTAGACAAACCCTCAACCCCAACAGTTATGCCCGAATGGTTCATCGAGACCCAGAGCATAAGTATTGATGTCTAGACAGTGTCCAGGTAACCGTGAGGGCACTGGCCACAGCGTATGAAATAAGGA
>WNFX01000039.1_pt1 | contig 88057 bp, 78 predicted proteins | sample 5400111 | NCBI WGS metagenome assembly WNFX01 (sample SAMN13153363, study PRJNA577476) | soil metagenome | isolation source: 40 cm soil or saprolite under grassland replicate 1 | place: USA:California | collected 2016-06-15
AACTCGCCGATCATTGCGCGTCCCATAACTCGCCGATCATTGCGCGTCCCGGAACTCGCCGGTCATTGCGCACCCCAGAACCCGCCGGGCTGCCGCTTTCTTACCTGGCTTCCGCCTTTGGTCCCGGGGCGGCCACATCACAGCAGCTGAAACAGCTTATTCAAACACATGTACAAATAGCCTGGTATACGATAAACTGTTCGATGAAGCGCTCAGATTGGGACAGCGCCAACAAAGCTGCCAGAAAGTGATCTGTCAAATGTCCGCAGCCGCACCGCCAGCCTGGGTCAGGCCCGGCCCGCGGCCGGCCGCTGCACACCGCCTCGACGATGCTGACGTGGCGGACCAAGGCATCTGGCTATCCGGCGGAGGGCAACTGCCAGACCCACTACTGGCTGCCCTGGATGGGCAGCTGGCGTGGGGCGGACCAAAGCCCGTCTCGGAGCAGGCCTCATGCCCGGGGAGCGCGCCCCCGTACACGGCTGGCCTTTACGCAGACGGCTCCGCACGGCTCGAAGACGGGTTCTGCCAGGGCGGTGTGCTTGACGAACTGGCCCCCGGGCCGGAGCTCGCGTTGTTGCTGCCAGGCGCCTGCGATGCCACTGGTCTCGATGATGCGCAGCTAACCGGCGTGGTAAGAGGCTGGCGGAGGGTGTGTTCGTGGGCGGCGGCCATGGAACACGCCGCGGTTGCCGAACTGGCATCGCGGCGGATTGGTGAGGCTCGGGCGGCTGGGGCGCGCGTGACCGAGGCGGAGCGGTGCGCGGCGGCCGAGGTCGCGGTCGCGCTGACGCTGACAAGGACCAGCGCCGAGGCCCTGGTCGGGCGGGCGATGTCGCTGGCGGACCTGCCCGGGACATCGGCTGCCCTGGCGTCTGGGGCGATCGACATGCCTCGAGCCCTTGTGATCCTCACCGGGGTGGCCGGGCTCGACGCCAGGCTGGCCGGCCAGGTGGAGGCCCGGGTGCTTGCCGGCGCGCCGACGCAGACTAGCGGTGAGCTGCGCAAGGCGGTAGCGGGTGCGGTGATCGCGGCCGATCCCGATGCGGCGGACCAGCGACTGAGTGAGGCGCAGAAGTCGGCGCGAGTAGAACGCTGGGCCGAGCCCTCCGGCACCGCCGCGATCGCGGGCCGTGATCTGCCACCCGCGCAGGCGCTGGCCGCGGGAAACCGGATCAACGCGCTGGCCGCAGCGCTGAAAGCGGACGGTGCCACCGCCAGCATGGACCTGCTGCGCTCCCAGGTGTTTGTCGGCCTGCTGCTCGGCCATCCCATCGCCGCCGCTGCGCACGAACCCGTTTCTTTCGCGCCCGTATCTATCGCGGGCCGCACGGATGACCTGGCGGCCGCGGCGAGCAGGGTTGCGGCCGACGGCGTGGTGCCCGCGATTGCCGCGGATGCCGGACACTCCGCGGACGCCGCGGCGGCAGGAGGTGAGTCGACGGATCCGGTCGGCCCGGTGCTGGCCGGGCCGCCCGGCCCGGCGGTCCCTGCGCTGGCTGGCGCGGTCAACCTGACCATCCCTTTGCAGACATTGCTCGGATTGTCCGACCGGCCGGGTGAGGTGGCCGGGTTCGGGCCGGTCACCTCGGCCACGGCCGCACAGATCTTGGCTGCCACCGGGCCGCGCCTGCGCTGGTGCATCACGATCACCGACGGTCGGGGCAGGGCCGCCGGGCACGGCTGCGCCACCCGCGCGCCGACCAGTGATGGCTGGAGCGTGACGGTCGCCGTGCATGCGCTGGCCGCCGACGACTGCACGCACCAGCGGGAGGCGGACGGGTACCGGGCGCCGCCGCGACTGCGGCACATGATCCAGGTGCGGCATCGGGCGTGTGTGTTCCCTGGCTGCGGTCGGCCTGCGTCGCAGTGCGACCTGGACCACACACTCGGCTACGATCACGGCGGTTTGACCTGCGAGTGCAACCTTGCACCCTTGTGCCGGGCGCATCACAAGATCAAACAGGCCGCCGGATGGCGGCTCGACCAGCCCTCCCCGGGCGTGCTGCACTGGGTCACACCCGCCGGGTGGCGATATACCGTAACCCGGGATATGTACCCCATCTAGCAGGTAGTTCTCCAGCCACAAACCTGAAGTACGCGAGTAGGTCAGCTCACGCGCGCTTGGTCAGCGACTTGCCGCGTGACCGCAGCGTGCCGATCAAGGCGCGTCCCGGCTCGCTCGAACCGACGGCGAACACGTGGCGCGAGCACCTGCGCCGCCTGGGGCCGACGCGCCGCTATGGCTGGCGCGTGGTGCGAGCGCCTGCGGTGGGTCAGCGCGCCGGTGCAGTGACCGTCGCCAACTGCCGATGCGGGGAGAGCGTCGAGAACGCGATGTAAAGGACGAACGCTACCGCCACGCCGACTACCCAGCTGTAGTCGTACAGCGGCTTGAGCGGGGAGATCAGACCATGCGACGGGAACGGGCCACCACCGGGTGTGGAATAGGCCCCGCCGACCGCGAGCACCGCGCCGACCCCGAACGCGACCAGGGCACGCCAGTTCCACCCTCGTCGGTACCAGTACGAGCCGCCAGGCCGGTAGAGATCGACGAGCCGCAGCTCGGTTCGGCGGATCACCCAGTAGTCGGCAATGAGCACCCCCGCGATGGCACCCAGCAAGCCGCCGTAGAACCCCAGCCAGGCGAAGATGTAGATGTGCGGGTTGGACAGCAGCCGCCACGGCTGGATCAGGATGCCGACGACGCCGGCGATGAGACTGCCCGTGCGGAAGCTGATGAAGCGGGGCGCCACGTTGGAGAAGTCGTAGGACGGCGCCACGGTGTTGGCGGCCACGTTGACCGACAGCGTCGCCACAACGATGGTGAACAGGGCAAAAGCGATGACTGCCGTGTTGTGGAACTTGCCGGATAGCTGAATCGGGTCCCAGATCGGCGCGCCGTAGACCTTCTGGGTGGCGGCGGTGATGAAGACCGCGAGCAGTGAGAAGAAGGTCATTGTGGTCGGCAGCCCAAGCGCCTGGCCGATCGCCTGTTGACGTTGGCCGCGGCTGAACCGGGTGAAGTCGGGCATGTTCAGCGACAGCGTGGACCAAAAGGCGATCATGCCCATGAGCGAGGGGAAGAAGACCGGCCAGAAGCGATGCCCCCAGCCCAGCTTGGAGGGCTGGGAGAGGATGTTGCCGAAGCCGTGTGCCTTGACGGCCATGTAGATAAACAGAGCGATCGCCACCACAAGGACAAACGGCGCGGCCCAGTTCTCGAACCGGCGCAGCGTTTCCATACCGCGCAGGATGATGGCCATCTCCACAACAAAGAAAATGCCGAAGGACAGCCACTGGGTCCACGGGTAGCCGCCGAGGTGCGACGCGCCGGTCCAGCTATTCCCGATGATGGTGCCTGCCAAGGTGTAGATGCCCTCGCCGCCAATCCAGGTCTGGATGCCAAACCACCCGCACGCGATGATCGCCCGCAGGATCGCCGCCAGGTTGGCACCGCGCAGCCCGAAGGACGCGCGCGCGAACACTGGGTACGGGATGCCGTACTTGGTGCCTGCGTGGCTGTTGAGCAACATCGGGACGAGCACGATGAGGTTGCCGAGTGCGATGAGCATCACGGCTTGCACCCAGTTCATCCCGAGGGCGATAAGGCCGGAGGCGAGCAGGTAGGTCGGGATGTTGTGGGACATCCCGATCCACAGCGCGGCGTAATTGTAGGTGTTCCACGTGCGCTGCTTGATCGGCAGCGGAGCCAGGTCGCCGTTGGTGAATCGCGTGTCCCCGATCGTGGCAGCGTCCGCAAGAGTGACGCGGCCGTCAGGGAGACGTACTTCCTGATCAGAGATCGCCATGCGGAACTCCGGGGCCGTCGTAGGAGCGGGGGGCACCGTTAGCCGCCAGCGTGACCGTGCGAGCGGAGATCGTCAACCCGCAGCGCGGCAAGCTCGCGGCGTACTTTCTTACGTACTGTCAACCGCCCTTGCGGCCGAAGGGGGTGACCCTGCGCGCAAGCCTGGTGCTGGCGGGTTGACGAGACGGGTACGCGCTAGGCCCGCGCCGCGGCCCTAAGGCGCCAATGCTGGCGAGGCCGACGGGGGATTCCTATCGCTGGATGCCGAGCCTGCGAACGGCATCGGCGATGTATGGCGCTTCCACATAGGCGAGGCCGGCTGCCTCAACGGCCGCGCGGGCCTGCAGCGACGCATCCGCTGGCATCCAGCAGCCACGCGGGTCACGTGCTCCGGCCGCTGATAGACCGGATTGGTGCCACACCGCGGCGGCGCCGACTTGCCGGGCGATGGCGACGATCTGGGGTAGCTCGACCGCGGGCCGATGACAGTAAACGAGGTCGGCGTGCCCGGGTGGGCCCCCGACAGAACGCGCCACAATATCCCCGTCGCGCAGTTCGTACGCCGAGTAGCTGTCAGGCCCCGGTCCGCCTTTGACGTATACCGTGTATCCCGCGCGGGTGAAGGCATCAGGCACGTCCCTGCTCGGCCAGTCCACGAGAACGACGGTGCCGGCCGCCTGCAGAATCTGGTCAGGATCAGGGTCGCTCACTATGTCTCCTGCGGCCTGCCAGGCAAGTGATGGGCTGCTACCACAGCAGCTGAGCCATCCTGTCATAGTCAACCGAGGAATAACCGACCAGGCCCTCGGACAGGGCGAAGACCCACTCCCGCACACCCAGCGACAACGCGAGCCGCCCGCAGCGGGCGCAAAAGTGTGGCTCCTCCAAACGGACGGAATCGTCGGTCTCAAGTCGCACGTACAACAGCTGGGATCCCTGTAGCTTCCGCCAGCCGTCTCCTTCGCGGGCAAGCGTTATCGCCCGTTGCTCGGCATGGGTCCGGCAGTTGTCATGGTGGCCAAACTCGCCAAACTTGCAGTAGCAATGGTCTTCACCGGGAAATGGGACGCCGTTAACGCCCCATGCGAAGAGGCTTTCGGCCTTCACAAGGACCGCGGCATGCCGTGTCCGCGCATGGGAATCCTTGGCAAGCTCGGCGGCTCGCTCCATCATCTGTTCCGCCATATGGCTTTCGTGACGTTTCAGCGGCCGCCGTTCGGGTCGTCGCCCTGGTTGCACGTCTCCCCCTCCTTCTTCCTGGTGCAAACTGTTGGCGAAAGCAGTGGGTGTAGATGTGCGTCGCGCCAAAGGAGAAGCATGACATGCGGCCGCCAATCGTAGCTGGCGATGTGATCCTTCGGCCGATCGGTCAGGCCCTCGCCGCCAAGCTGGCGGCCGGCGACCTCACCTCGGTGGCAGCTGGCGACGGCTGGCCGCACCAGGACACCGCAGATGCGCTGCGGCTCGCCGCTCGGGGCGCGGGCCTTTGCTGGCTGGTCATCATGGACGGTCAGGTGATTGGCGACTGCGGAACTCACGGACCGGTCGGTCGGGCGGAAAGTGTTGAGATCGGCTACGGCCTGGCGGCGCCCTACCGTGGCAGGGGCTACGGCCATCAGGTTGTCTCCGCGCTGGTCGGCTGGCTTGTCAGCCAGGCAGAGGTCGCCGAGGTGATCGCGCACACCGATTTGGGAAACATCCCCAGCCGCCGGGTGCTTGAACGCGCCGGCTTCCGCCTAACCGGCGAACAGGATGGCGAATCCCGCTATCTCCTGCGCAGCCGAAACGCGCGGGACTGACGTCACCACGGCCCGTAGACGCGGCTGTTGGCAGCACGCAGCGCGCTGACATAGAGCCCGCGCTCGTAAGCCTCCTGGTCCCCGCCCTGCGGCACGGCGAGCATTCCGCGCAGCTCGCCGAGATCGGCGAAGCCCTTGCGGACCATCCAGGCGGTCAGCCCGTCGAGCAGCACAGCCACGTGCTCGGTGCCGTGGCGCAGCAGCGCCGACGCGGTCATGACAACGTCCGCTCCGGCCAGCAGATACTTGACGACATCGGACGGCGCGTCGACACCCGTCGTGGCCGCCAGAGAGGCACGCACCTGCCCTCGCAGCAGCGCGATCCAGGTACGCGGCAGCCTCGCCTCCGCCGGCCTTGACAGATCCACGGCCGCGACCACGGTGAGGATCTCGGGGTCGATATCGGGCTGGAAGAACCGGTTGAAGAGCACCAGGCCGTCCGCGCCAGCCTCGTCAAGTCGCCGCGCCACCTCGCCAACCGAGCTGAAGTGCGGGCTCAGCTTAACCGCGACGGGCACGGTGACGGCTTCCTTGACCCTGCACAAGATGTCAATGTGGCGTTGCTCGACGTCGCGTCCGGATGTGAGCTGCCCACCTGGCAGGTAGTAGATGTTCAGCTCGATCGCGGCGGCTCCGGCGTCCTGCATCGCACGCGCGTAGCGGGTCCAGCCGCCAGGTGTGGCACCGTTGAGGCTGCCGATCACCGGGATCTCCACGGCGGCCGAAGCTCGCTCAAGCAGGCTCAGGTAACGTCGCGGGCCAGCACCCGCGGCCGCTCCGACCTCTGCTGAGCTTGCCGGGAAGTAGGAGAGCGACTCGGCGAAGCTTTCCGTTCCTGCCTCTGCCAGCTTCGCCACGTGTTCGGCCTCGTGCTGGAGTTGCTCCTCGAACAGGGAGTAAACGACCACCGCGCCGATGCCTGCGTCGGCAAGCCGCCGGATGCCGTCCACGGTCTTGGACAGCGGGGAGGCCGACGCGACCAAGGGATTGCGCAGCTCAAGGCCCATATACCGGGTCGAGGTGTCCATCATGACTCCTTTTGCGCGCTCGCTGGAAAACGCGCCGCGCCGCGGGTCGCCAGCTCTTCGTAGGTATCCCAGCGCTGGCGCACCGCCTGCTGTGCCAAGGCCAGCAGTGACTCCGCCTTGGCCGGGTCCGTGCTTGTGAGCATGCGGTAACGCAGCTCGCGGTAGATGTAATCGGTGAATGGGATCCGCGGCCGGGGTGAGTCGAGCAGGAACGGGTTGTCACCGGCCTCGCGCAGCACCGGGTCGTAGCGGATCAGCGGCCAGTACCCGCTGGCCACAGCGCGGTATTGCTGGCCGAGCCCGTCGCGCATTTCGATGCCATGCGCGATGCAATGGCTGTAGGCGATGACGAGGGACGGGCCATCGTAGGCTTCCGCCTCGCGGAATGCCCGCAGCGTCTGCTGCGGGTCGGCGCCCATCGCCACGCGGGCCACGTACACATTGCCGTAGGCGATCGCCTGCAGGGCAAGATCCTTCTTGGGCGCGGTCTTGCCCGCAGCGGCGAACTTGGCGACAGCGCCGAGGGGGGTCGCCTTGGACGACTGCCCGCCCGTGTTGGAGTAGACCTCTGTGTCGAGTACCAGCACGTTGATGTTGCGGCCACTGGCAAGCACATGGTCAAGGCCGCCGGACCCGATGTCATAGGCCCAGCCGTCGCCGCCGACAATCCAAACGCTTCGCCGCACCAAATGATCCGCGACGCTGCGCAGGTCGGCGACGGCGAGGCTGCGTGGTCCCGTAGCCAGGTCGAGTCGGTCGAGCCGCCGCCTCAACTCGGTGACCCGCTCGCATTGCGCGCGCAGTTCCGACTCGCGCAGTTGTGGCGCGCCGAGAATCTCGTCTGCCAGCTCCGCGCCCACTGCCTCGCGCAATTCGGAAAGTCGGTCCCGGGCCAGCCGGGCGTGGGAGTCCGCGGCGAGGCGGAAGCCGAAGCCGAACTCGGCGTTGTCCTCGAATAGCGAGTTCGACCAGGCAGGGCCGCGCCCGTCCGCGTTTGCCGTCCAGGGGGTGGTGGGCAGATTCCCGCCGTAGATCGACGAGCAGCCCGTCGCGTTCGCCACCATCAGCCGGTCGCCGAAAAGCTGCGACAGGAGCTTGACGTAGGGCGTCTCGCCGCAGCCCGCGCAGGCGCCGGAGAACTCAAACAGCGGCTGCAGGAACTGTGTGCCGCGCACGGTGCCGAAGTCCACCCTGGATCGGTCGGCGACAGGCAGTGTCTCGAAAAACGCGATGTTCTCCCGCTCGGAGCGCACGTGCTGCGCCCGCGACGCGAGATTGATCGCCTTGCGCTCAGGGTTCCCCGGCGCCCCGACAGGGCAGGCCTCGACACACAGCCCGCATCCGGTGCAGTCCTCCACATACACCTGGAGCGTGAAGAGGGTGTTCGGCAGCCCGCGGGCATCGAGCGGAGCGGACAGGAAGGCGGCTGGCGCGCCGGCCAGCAGGGACTGATCGTAGTAGGTGGCCCTGATCACACTGTGCGGGCAGACAAAGCTGCAGTTTCCGCATTGGATGCACATCCCCGGATCCCACTGCGCGACCAGTTCGGAGATGTTGCGCTTCTCGTACGCGGCAGTGCCGCTCGGATAGCTGCCGTCGATGGGCAGCGCGCTGACCGGCAGGTCGTCGCCCCGGCCCGCCATCATCGCCGCGGTGACGGTGCGGACGAACTCGGGTGCGTGCGCCGGCACGACCGGGGGCAGTTCGCGGGTGGAGGTGACACTACCCGGCACCGCGATCCGGTGCAGCCCGTCAACCGCCCGGTCGACGGCAGCCTCGTTGCGCTCTACGACGTCGGCGCCGCGGCGGGCATACGACTTCGCGATCGCGGATTTGATCTTAACGATCGCCTCCTGGCGCGGCAGCACGCCGGAGATGGCGAAGAAACATGTCTGCAGGATGGTGTTGATCCGCCCGCTGAGGCCGATTTCGCGTGCGATCTTGCTGGCGTCGATCGCGTACAAGTCGATCCCCTTGGCGAGAATCTTCTGCTGGACTGGACGCGGTAGCGCGTCCCAGACCTGATCTGGCGGGTGAGGGCAGTTGAGAAGCAGCGCCGCGCCTGGTGCTGCCCGGCCGAGAACATCGACCCGATCAAGCAATCCAAACTGATGGCAGCCGACGAAGCCCGCCTGCTGTATGAGGTACGGCGCGCGGATCGGCTCGGGCCCGAAGCGCAGGTGCGACACGGTCTGGCTGCCCGACTTCTTCGAGTCGTAGACGAAGTAGCCCTGAGCATGGAGATTGTCCTCAGACCCGAGGATCTTGATTGTGTTCTTGTTCGCGCCAACGGTCCCGTCCGAGCCGAGGCCGAAGAACACCGCGCGGACAGTTCCCGGTGGCTCGATGTCCATTGTCGGGTCATACGGCAGGCTTGTCCCTGACACGTCGTCGTTGATGCCGATTGTGAAGCGGCGGCGCGGCCGCTCGTGCGCAAGCTCCGCGAATACCCCAGCCACCATGCCCGGGGTGAGCTCCTTCGACGACAGGCCATAACGGCCGCCCGTCACCACGGGCAGGACTGGGCGTTCGCCGGCGGCGTACGATTCGGCCAGCGCGGCGGCCACGTCCAAGAAGAGCGGTTCGCCGCATGAGCCTGGCTCCTTGGTCCGATCAAGCACGGCTACCCGCTTGGCGCCCGCGGGAAGCGCGGCGAGCAGCGCGCTGGCGGGGAACGGGCGGAAAAGCCGGATCTGCACAACGCCGACCCGCTCGCCAGCGGCGCACAGGTGAGCAACGGTCGCGCTGACCGTCTGCACGGCCGAGCCCATCACGACGACTACGCGGTCGGGTTCCGGGTGGCCGACATACTCGACGGAGCGGTAGTGGCGGCCGGTGCGCTCGCCGAGGCGCGCCATCAGGGCCTCGACCGCCTCAGGCACGGCTGCGTAGAAGGGATTCACCGTCTCCCTAGCCTGGAAATAGACGTCCGGGTTCTGCGCGGTGCCCCGGATGAACGGCCGCTCCGGCGTGAGTGCCCGCCCGCGGTGGGCGCGAACCAGTTCGGCCGGCACCAGCGCGCGAAGGTCGTCGTCAGACAGCAACGTGATCGTGTTCAGCTCGTGCGATGTGCGGAACCCGTCGAAGAAGTGCACGAACGGCACCCGCGTCGCCAGCGTGGCCGCCTGCGCGACCAGCGCGAGGTCGTGCGCCTCCTGGACGGAAGCGGAGGCAAGTATCGCGAAGCCCGTCTGCCGTACCGCCATCACGTCCGAATGGTCGCCGAAGATGGACAGACCCTGCGCGGCCACCGAGCGCGCGGCGACGTGCAGCACGGCCGCGGTCAGCTCACCGGCGATCTTGTACATGTTCGGGATCATCAGGAGCAGCCCTTGCGACGCGGTGAATGTCGTGGCCAGCGCCCCAGTTTGCAGCGCACCGTGCAGGGCGCCGGCGGCGCCGCCCTCGCTCTGCATCTCCACCACGGTCGGCACCGATCCCCAGACGTTGGGTCGCCGCTGACTGGCCCACTCATCGGCCAGTTCGGCCATCGGCGACGACGGTGTGATCGGGTAGATGCAGCAGACCTCGTTCAGCCGGTAGGCGACCGACGCGGCCGCCTCGTTACCGTCGATGGTGGCGCGCATCAGCGCACCTCCGGGATCATGTCGATCGCATGGACCGGGCACTGCTCGAAGCACGTCCCGCAGCCGGTACACCGGTCGTAGTCGAACCGGTAGCGGTGCCCGGGGCCTAGCTTGATCACCGCCTCCTCGGGGCACGCACCGAGACAGCCGTCGCACTCGCAGCAGTTTCCGCAGGAAAGGCAGCGCCGCGCCTCGTAGACGGCCTCTTGCTCAGACAAGCCCCCGACCACCTCGCTGAAACCCGCGACGCGTTCGGCCGGGGCGGCTTCTGGCTGCTGGCGCTGGGCGGCGTCGCCGAAGTACCACAGGTTCAGCCCGTCGAATGTGGCCAGCTCGTGCTTGGGCGAGGTGACGGGTGCGGCGTGCTGTAGCCAGGCGTCGATGTGGCGGGCCGCCTTCTTGCCATGCCCGACGCCCACCGTCACCGTGCGCTCCGCTGGCACCATGTCCCCGCCGGCGAACACGCCGGGGCACCCCGTCATCAGCGACGCTGACACAGCCACAGTGCCGTCGGGCCCGAACTCCACACCCGGCACCTGGCGCAAGAACGCGGTGTCCGTCTGCTGGCCGAGTGCGAGGATCACAGTGTCCGCGGCGAGCGCCTCGTAGCGTCCCGTCGGCCGTGGGAACCCGCTTGAATCAAGTTCCATGGCCTCAACCGTCAGCTCGTGGCCATCGAACGCTGTGATCGTCCGCAGCCAGTTGATCCGGACGCCCTCTCGCTCGGCGTCCTCAGCCTCCTGCGTGTGCGCCGGCATCTGGGCACGGGTTCGGCGATAGACGATGACGGTGTCCTCGGCGCCCAACCTGCGCGCGACCCTGGCCGCGTCCATCGCGGTGTTTCCGCCGCCATAGACAGCGACTCGGCGCCCGACCGCGGGCCGCTCACCCGAGGCGACATCGCGAAGGAACGAGACCGCGTCCACAATTCGTGCGGCGTCGCGGGCTGGGACATCGACGCGTTTGGACAGGTGCGCACCCACCGCGACAAAGACCGCGTCGAAGCCGCCGTCGCGCCGCTCCGCGTCCAAATCCTCGACCCGGTGACCGCGGGTGATGCGCACGCCGAGCCTGACGATCCGATCGAGTTCGCCGTCGAGGATGTTGCGCGGCAGCCGGTAGGCCGGGATGCCGTAACGCATCATGCCGCCGGGATCGGGCCCCGCATCGTAGATCTCGACCTCGTGACCGAACCGGGCGAGGTGACAGGCCGCCGAAAGCCCGCTCGGGCCGGCGCCGATGACCAGCACTCGTTTGCCGCTGCGCGTCGGCGGCGGTTCAAACTCCCACCCCTGATCGAGCGCGAGATCACCGAGGTACCGCTCGACCGCGTGGATCGACACGGCGCTGTCCAGATTCGCCCGGTTGCACGCGGTCTCGCACGGGTGGTAGCAAACCCGGCCATGAATTGCGGGAAAGGGGTTGTCCGCGGTCAACTGCCGCCACGCCTGCTCATGGCGGCCGACCTCGGCGTGCGCAAGCCAGGCCTGGATGTTCTCCCCGGCGGGGCACGTGGCATTGCATGGCGGCAGCAAGTCAACGTATATGGGACGGCGGGTGCGGATCGGCCCAGCGCGTGGGCTGTCGTGCAGCAGGTCCGGCAGCGGCGTGACGTCCTTCGGCGGCCCGCTCATGCCCGTCGGCCAGCCGCCGTAGACCTACGGCTCGTCCCGGCAGCCGGCACACCGCCAACGCCCCTCTTGTTCGGCCTTCTGGTCATGCCGCCTCCTTCACGGGCGCCTGCCGCTCAAGCGCCAGGCTCCTGCGCCGAGGTGATCACAGCCCGGGCGAGGCGGCCAGGGGCGAAGGTGCCGTGCGCGCGGGACCTCCGTCCGTTGCGGGAACGCCGGCCTCATGCGCGCGAGCGCGATGCGGGAACACCGGTCTCACACGAGAACACCGGCCTCACGCGAGCGCGGTGCGGGAACGCCGGTTCGGCCTCACGCGAGGACGGGAACGCCGACCTCACGCGAGAGAACGCCGACCTCACGCGAGAGAACGCCGACCTCACGCGAGAGAACGCCGACCTCACGCGAGACTACTGGCCTCACGTGACAACACGGGTCTCACACGAGAACAGCGGCCTCACGCGAGCGCGAGGAATAGCTTTTCGAGTTGCTCCTCAGTCATCGGCGCATCAACGTCCCCGGCACGGCATTGCCGCATTCCGCTTGCGACGATCTTGAAACCGGCACGGTCGAGCGCCCTCGACGCGGCGGCGAGCTGCGTCACCACGTCCGAGCAGTCGCGCCCCGCTTCGATCATCGCGATCACCCCGGCCAGTTGGCCCTGCGCCCGCCGCAGCCGGTTGAGCACCGCGGTCATCGCTTGCTCGTCGACCTTCATCGGCCCGTCCTCCTTCGCCGAAGCCGGACCTGATTTTACCCCGCAGGGTATTCGCAGACCGACGTCACGGGAGGTTGACATAACCGTGGCGGGCCTTCCACAAGAAGTACTTCTCGAAGGCGAGCTTCAAGACGTGCGCCTGCGGCCCGGGAATGAGCACGCCGTGCTTGCGCGGCGGGAGCATCTTATCGGCCAGAATGATCACGCCATTGTTGCCCGCATCCATCACGCACACCGCTGGCATGTCGCCGAACGCCTCGTGCGAGCTGGGTGCCTCGCCACGGATCTGGGCGGCTATGTTTCGCGCCGCCACATGGGCCATGCGCTCGGTCGGAAACCCTGTCTTGGGTACGCCCACCGGAGTCGGGGTCTGCCACGGCACGTCGATGGCGGCGGCGACGCCCACAGCGTAGACATCGTCGTAGGCGCGGGTCTGGTAGGTGTCGCGGACCTTCACATACCCCTTCTCATCGGCGATCTCGCCCGCCGCCCTGATGACATCCTGGCCGACGAACGGCGGCACGATCATCGCGTACGCGAACTCGATGCCCCTGCCGTCTGCCAGGACGAGGCGGCGCTCTTCGACCCGGTCCATCGCCATGTTCATGACCGCGGTGATGTGTTCCTTCTTCAGGAACATCGACAGCAGAGCCTCCCCGTGCGGCAAGCCTCCGATGCCGAAATGACCAAGAAACGGCTCGGCAGAGACGTAGGTCAGCTTGACCTGCCTTTTTATGCCTGCTTTGCGCAACTGGTGCGAGACGTTGAACAGGTACTCGTACGCGGCGCCGAAACAGCCAGCCCCTTGACTCGCCCCGATGACAATGTCGCCAGGGTTCTCAAGGAATCGCCGCCACCCCTCCCCCGCATGGATCGCGTCCTCGAGCGTGGTGATCGTGTAAGCGTGACCCGATGGACCCAGCCCAGGAACAACGGCGAAGTTATTACGATAACCCGTTGCGATGACCAGGTAGTCGTAGCCGTAGACGCCACCCGTCACGGCGACCTTCTTGGCCGCCAGGTCGAGGTCCGTGGCCTCGGCATGAATGAAATCGATCCCGTGGGCCTCGAATGTGGGCGCGAGGGGGAAGGTGATGTCCGCCGCCCGGCGCTTGCCGAACGGTAGCCAGATCAGCGACGGGTTAAACAGGAAATGATCCGATGCAGAGACCACCCGGACGTCCACATCACCATGCAGCTCACGGGTCACCGCGAGCGCAGCGGTAAGCCCGCCGAAATTCCCACCTAGCACGAGAACCTTCTTGCGGCTCATGACCACACCTCCTTCGTGCTTGCCTCGCAAGATACCCCCATGGGTATTATCGTCGTAGAGTCCTTCGTCCCGAGTTGGGCTCGTCAGGTTTCGTGCACTGGCTGTGGTCTGGAGCAACGCGGCTGGTGGTGGTTACGCTGATCTGGTCGGGAATGTGGCGGGGAAGCACGGGGAAGGCCGATGACGCACAGGGAAGAACGCACGCTCTCGGTAGGTGCCCTGTCCAGGGTGGAGGGCGAGGGCGCGCTGCACGTCCGCGCACGCGGCAGCGTCGTCGAGCAGGTGCGGCTCGAAATCTACGAGCCACCGCGGTTCTTTGAGGCGTTCCTGCGTGGCCGTGCCTATACAGAGCCGCCTGACATCACCGCGCGGGTGTGCGGTATCTGCCCGGTCGCGTACCAGATGAGCGCCTGCCACGCTATCGAGGACGCTTGCGGGGTCACCGTCGGCGGCCAACTGGCCAAGCTGCGGCGCTTGCTGTACTGCGGCGAATGGATCGAGAGCCACGCTCTGCACATCTACCTGCTGCACGCGCCGGACTTTCTCGGCTACCCGAGCGCAATCGAACTTGCCCGTGACCACAGGGCCAGGGTGGAACGCGGGCTGGCGCTCAGGAAGGCCGGGAACGCGATCATGGCATCTCTCGGCGGCAGGTCCATCCACCCAGTCAACGTGCGCGTGGGCGGCTTCTACCGGATTCCCGGCGTCGATGAGCTGGCCTCGCTCGGCGAACAGCTGCGCCTCGCGCTCGATCTGGCCATCGAGACGGTGCAATGGGTGGCGGCCTTCGACTTTCCCGACGTTCGCTGCGATCACGAGCAGCTTGCCTTGTCACAGCCAGGCCGTTACCCGATAGATGAGGGGACGATCCGCACCGACCGCGGCCTGGGGTTCAGTGCGCGGGAATTCGAGCGGCACGTGATCGAGGAGCACGTGCCGCACTCGACCGCGCTGCACGCGCACCTGGCCGGGCGCGGTCCGTATCTGACCGGGCCGCAAGCACGCTACTCGCTCAACTCGAGCCTGCTGTCTCCGCTTGCCAGCGACGCGGCGCGGTCGGCTGGGCTAGGGCCAACGTCTGATAACCCCTTCCGCAGCGTGATCGTGCGTGCGGTGGAGATCGTTTACGCCATCGAAGAGTCATTGCGCATCATCGAGGAGTACGAACCTCCAGCGCGCCCCTGCGTCCCCGTGCCGGCGCGGGCAGGCACGGGTTACGGCGTGACGGAGGCGCCGCGCGGGGTTCTCTACCACCGGTACCGCATCGACGATCACGGCACGGTGCGCGAGGCCCGCATCGTGCCACCGACTTCGCAGAACCAAGCAGCGATCGAGGCCGACCTGCTCAAATTCGTGCAGGACCGGCTCGGCCTGGCCGACGACGAGCTAACCAACGCTTGCGAGCAGCTAATTCGCTGTTACGATCCGTGCATTTCGTGTGCAACGCACTTCCTCGAACTGCACATGGACCGGGCATGACCGCGCACGGCAGGGTAGGCCGCAGGGTCGTCATCGGTGTCGGTAACGAGTTCCGCCGCGATGACGGCGTCGGCCCGGCGGTGATCGAGAGACTGCGCGGGCAGGTTCCGGCCGAGGTTGAACTTGTCATCAGCGACGGTGATCCCGTCAGGCTGATGGAGGCGTTGTCGAACGCCTCGCTCGCGGTGGTCGTTGACGCCGTGCGCGCGCACCCACCCCAGCCCGGCCGGCGCCACCGCTTCGTCGTGGGCGGGGACCACCGCGCGCCAGGCGGGGACCGCGCGCCAGGCGGGGACCGCGTGGCTCGCGGGATGGACGAGGGCGCAACGCGGGACCGCGCGCCAACGGTGGCAAGTACGCAGGTGGCAAGCACACACGGGCTGGGGCTCGATGCTGCCCTCGGCCTAGCGCAGGCGCTGGATCGCATGCCTGACCGGCTGATCGTGCATGCCATCGAGGCGGCAGAACTGAGCCACGGCGTTGGAATGACGCCGAGGGTAACGGCGGCCGTCAGCGAGGCGGCGGCGGCAGTGCGCCGTGACATCATGAGCGCCCCGTGACGCCGTCAGCAGGCGTCGGCCTGACGGGTTCAACGTCGGTTGAATCCGAGCTGAACGGCCCTAATAATTCTCAACCGCCGCGACCGAACATTAGGGTACGGCGGATAGTCGGTCCGCCCGCAACCTCAGTGGATGCCGTCAGACGGAGAGAACGATGACCGCCACGACACCCAGAAAGACAAGGTTGGCAAGGCTCTCCCGCCGACTCGGGCTGGACAGAAACCCGCTTCGCCGACCGACCGACCGCGTCGAGACCTGGATCCTTGCCGGGCTGCTCGCCGCCTTCCTTATCGGGGCGCCCGTCGCCGCGACCGCTGCCGCCGCCGCCGAGCATGCCGCGGGCGTGAGGGCACTGCGGGCGCAGCAAGCGTGGCGCCATGTTCCGGCGGTCCTGATGCAAAGCGCAGGCTCGGACGGCTCGTCCATGTATGAGTCGTTCGGCTGGGTGCGGGCGAAGTGGATCGCGCCGGGCCGTAAGGCTCAGATCGGAAGAATCCCGGTCATGTTGGGCAAGCGGGCGGGCAGCACCGTGCATATCTGGGTGGACCGCGCCGGGCACGCGATGGCCGCCCCACTAACCCGAAGCCAGATCACCAGAGGAATGGTCGGCGCGGCGGTGTTCGCGCCATTCGGGTTGGCTGTCCTGCTGCTCGCTATGGCGGGGCTGACGCATCGGTTGTTCAGCCGCCGCAGACTAGCGGGATGGGCGACCGCTTGGGCCGCCGTCGAACCCCAGTGGAGCCGCCGCACCTAACCCCACTGGAGCCGCCGCGCCCAGTGGCGCCCCTGCGTGGGTTCCGCCAGATCCGCCGCGCCTAGTGGCTCTCCTGCGTGGGTTCCGCCAGATCCGCCGCGTGCTTCGCCGCCGCCGTGAACGCTGGCGCGGCGGCGTTGAAGGTGGAGAAGACCCGCTTCAACTCCACGGGCGTCATGCCGAGTCTGCCGAGCTGAGCTGTGAGCGAAGCGGTGTCAGGCGCGTCAATCGGTCCGAAGCAGCCGTAGCATCCGCGGTTGAACGCGGGACAGATCGCCCCGCAGCCCGCCTGGGTCACCGGTCCGAGGCACGGCGTCCCATGGGCGACCATGACGCAGACCGTGCCGCGCCGTTTGCACTCAAAACAGACGCTGTGTGACGGAATGTTTGGCTTGCGATGGGTCAGCAGCGCGGACAACAACTCGAGCAGCTGACCCCGGTCGATGGGGCAGCCGCGCAGCTCGAAGTCGACTGGAACATGCTCGGCGATCCCGGTCGACGTGGCGAGTGCCGAGACGTACTCGGGGCGGGCGTAGACGACCGATGCGAACTCGGCGACGTCCGCGAAGTTCCGCAGCGCCTGGATGCCACCCGAGGTGGCGCACGCGCCAATCGTCACGAGGATGGCCGAGGCGGCGCGGATCTCGCGGATCCGCTGCGCGTCCGCTGGCGTGGCCACCGACCCCTCGACAAGGGAGACGTCATAGGGGCCAGCGACGTCGGTGCTTGACGCCTCGGTGAAGTGCGCGATCTCGACCTCGGCGGCGAGCGTGAGCAGTTCATCCTCGCAGTTCAGCAGCGTGAGTTGGCAACCGTCGCACGAGGCGAACTTCCAGACCGCGAGTTTCGGGCGGGTGGCAGGAGGCGTTTCGCGTGGCCGTCCCACGGAGCGAGACATCAAAGCTCCTTAACCGCGAGCAGTGGCGCCGCCCGCTCGTAACTGACGACGGGCCCGTCCCTGCAGAGCAGAACCGGCCCGAGCTGGCAGTGGCCGCACACGCCGATGCCGCAGCGCATGTTGCGCTCCAGCGACAGCCTGATGTCGCGCGATGCCATCCCACGCGACATCAGCGCCCGGGCCGACAGCCGCATCATCACCTCGGGCCCGCACACAAACGCCGTGGCACGGGACGCGTCGAAGACGGCACGGGCGATGAGTGCGCTCACGAACCCCACATGGCCCGTCCAGCCGCTCATCGGCTGATCGATCGTGACCTCCACGTCGACGCCCCGCCGTCTCCAGACGGCCAGCTCACTCGCGAAAATCAGGTCCTCAGGCGACCGGGCGCCGACGAGCAGCACGATCCGGCGGTAGGACTTTCTCGCGGCAAGCGCCGCAAGCAGCACCGGCCGCAGCGGCGCGAGCCCGATCCCGCCTGCCACCACGACAATGTCTCGCCCAGCCGCGCCCGCGATTCCCCAGTCGGATCCAAATGGCCCGCGCACCCCCACCATCTGGCCCGGTTCGGCCGCGCAGAGGGCACTAGTCACGGCACCGACGGAGCGCACCGTCTGTGCGAGGGTCGCCTTGCCGATGCCGCTGACCGAGATGGGAACCTCGCCGATGCCAAAGGCATAGAGCATGGTGAACTGGCCTGGCCGACAGGCGGCGATCGGCGCGTCCACCGGCTGCAAGGCAAGGGTTACCGTGTTGGCCGTCTCCGCGTGCCGCGCCGTGACCCGGTAGCGCGACGGAAGCATCGCCGTGCTCACGAGCCCGCCGGCCGACCATAGATGTCAAGCAACCGGATCCGGGTCGCCTGCAGCCGGTTGACCACCACGGCCATGAACCTGCGGTTGAGCTCGTTCCCGAGAACCGGATCGGCCTCGCACCATCCACGCACCGCGCGACCGTCCAGCTCGAACGCCTGCGTAGGTTGCATGGTTATCGCGCCGAGCAGCCATTGGTACGGCGGGAACAGCCACGACCAGCCGATCACGTCCCCCCGCCCAAGCGTTTCGATGACCACCGGGCCATGCCCCGGCACGTGCAGGTCGAGAGCCACTTGGCCTACCTCGATGAGCCACCAGCGGTCGGCGGTCCCGCCCTCGTCGAAGATCCGGTGGCGGGCAGGCACCGTTATGTACCGCGTTACTTGGCTCAGCCGCGCAATGTGGTCGGCTGCCATGCCGCGCACGAATGGATGCGCCGTGAGCGGCAGCGCGTCCGTCATGCTCATTGCCCTTCCTCCGTTCTCCCGCTCTCCGCGACGCCGTGTGGATCACCTGAGGCACCAGGAGACGCCATGTCCGCCTCGGCGCGCAGGGCCGCGACCTCCTCGGTGATGTCGATGCCGACCGGGCACCAGACGATGCACCGGCCGCATCCGACGCAGCCCGACGAGCCGAACTGGTCATGCCAGGTGCCGAGCTTGTGAGTGAGCCACTGCCGGTAGCGGCTCTTGTCGGAAACCCGGACGCTGCCGCCGTGCAGCATGGAGAAGTCGATGTCGAAGCATGAGTCCCATAGCTGCCACCGCTCGACGTTGTCGCCGGTGAGGTCCGTGGTGTCAGCCACCGTGGTGCAAAAGCACGTCGGGCAAACCATGGTGCAGTTGCCGCAGGTCAGGCAACGTGCGGCGACGTCGTCCCAGCGGGCGGCGTCGTGGCTGCCCGCGAGCAGCTCACGCAGCCCGTCGGCCGGCATGGACCGGCCCATCCGCCCTGCTGCCTCCGCGACGGCCGACCGCGCGGCTTCGACCGTGCCCTCGTCCGCGGGCTGGTGGGTCAGCTCAGCAAGAATCCTCGCCCCGGCCGGCGAACCGACCTCCACGACGAACCGGTGCCCGCCAGCGCCGTCCGGCCCACCTGGATCCGTCAGCTCGGTCAAAGCGAGGTCGAAGCCGGCTTCGGCCTTTGGCCCAGTGCCCATCGAGGTGCAAAAACAGGTCTCGCCGGGCTCAGTGCAGTTCACCGCGATGACGAAGGCCTCCGACCGCCGTTTGGCGTAGGTGCTGCCTGGGTGCGTGCTGCCGCCGAGCACCTGGTCCTGTATGAAGATCGCGCGTAGGTCGCACGGCCGCACGCCAAGAAACGCGTACTTCGGGACTTCCTCCTCCGCGGGCCGCGCGTCGAAACCCCCGCCGCGCGCGGCGCCCGACCACAGCTTGGACTGCGGCGGATGCAAGAACGGCTTCCATGACTGCGGCCCTGCGGAGTGGCCGAACGCGGCGCGGTCAGCGCGCTCGCGCAGCCGGTAACCGCCGGGCTCAAGCGCCACGCCCCACCCGTACGGAAGGTCGGCCGCTGAGGCGAGTTCGGCAAGGACGATCGCGCCGTCCCGCACGGTCGGCCCGATCACCCGGTAGCCCTCGCGGCGCAGCGTGGCGTGCAGCTCTGCCAGGGCGGCAGCGTCAATAAGCTGCGGCAGCTTCTGGTTCTCCTCGCTGCGCGGTGACTCCATCGCGCCGCTCCTCATTCCTTCGTCGCCGGACGCCGCGCGGTATCTGACGGCGCACCTGACCGCGTCGCTCATCCGTAGCTCATCACGGCAGGACACGCGACGGCAGGGCCGTTAGTCCGCAGAGATCCGTTAACCTGCGGAGCCCGCTCCGGCCTGGGTAGCATCAGGGACCAAAGTCCCGGCGGACGGTGACTCACGGCCTCTGCCTGACGCACCGGCACGGGTGGATATTCCAGGGACGCGGCGCATCGCCCATTGTGATTCGCCCTAGCTGAAGAGGTCTCAAATGGGCAGACTTGAAGCGTTGAGCGGGGTGCTCTCCTCGCCTCCGGTGAACCTCAACCATCCTGGCCACTACCTGCATTGGGGAGTAATTCAAATCTCGGTCGCCAACCTCGTCGTGGTGATCGTGATGATCGCGGTGTTCGTGGCGGCCCTGCTGCTGCCATTCCCGAAAGGCAGGGGGTCGCGATGACCGACCAAGCTGCTACCCCCACCCGCGCGGTCGGCTGGACGGGATGGCTGCGCGAGCGCGGGTTGCGCGTGCTCCCACCGGAGCGGCTGCTCCCCGACGAGCAGCCGGCCTATGTGGCCTCCTGGATCTACGTCTTCGGGGTGCTGACCCTGTCGGCGTTGCTCGTCGTGTTGATCTCAGGCGGGATCCTCGCGCTCAAAGGCCCGACCTGGTGGCATTTGTCCGCGACCGGGCTCTACGTGAACAGCCTGCACTTGTGGAGCACCGAGCTATTCATGGCCTTTATGGTGATACACCTGTGGGGCAAGTTCTTCATGGCCGCCTGGCGCGGCCGACGGGCATTGACCTGGGTCACCGGCGCGGTCGCCTTCGTCGCCTCAATCGGCACCGCGTTCACCGGCTACCTGGTTCAGCAAAACTTCGACTCGCAGTGGATCGCCGGCGAGGCTAAGGACGGGCTGAACGCGGTCGGAATCGGCGCCTTTTTCAACGTCGCGAACTTCGGCCAGATGCTGCTCTGGCACATCGTGCTGCTACCGCTTGGCGTCGGCGTGCTGACGGTCTGGCACGTCTTGCTGGTCCGCAGGCGCGGCGTGGTGCCACCCATCCCGCTGCCGGAACCACGGGCGCGAGCCGCCCGCGCGCCGAAGGACAACCCCATCAGGCCGAACGGCTCCGCGGGGGTGTCCTCATGACTGCTACACGGCATCCCGATGAAGCTGCCGCCCCGACCAGCCAGCCGATGCGACGCTATGACATCGTCAAGGAGTTCGTGATCGCGTTTGTCGTGGTGGCGCTGCTCACCGGGGCGCTCTCGGCGCTGTTTTCGTCGCCAGACGTTAAACCGATCACGCTGGCGCAGTGGGCAAAAGCCGATCCGAACGACTTCGTGGCGACCGCGGTCACCGAGCTTGCGGGCACCAGCGGGACCGCCGGTTATGGCCCGCCCTACAACAACACCGCAGGCGCCAGCCAGACGCTCGGCCCAATCAAGGTGCAGCAGTGGGTAGGAGTCACCCTGCCGGTCAACACGGCGCAGGACTTCGTGCTGCGGCCGCTGGCCTCCGCGCCGCACGATGCCGCGCTTGCAAGCGCGCTCGCCGCGTACAACGCGGCGCCGACAAGCCAGCAGCAGAAGTGGGCGAGCGATTACTCCGACGCCTTGTCGAAGGCCCCGGACGGTAACCCGAGCTCCGTCCAGCCGGGCGACTATGGACCGGTCCCGATCCTCGCAGGCCGACTGCTCGACCTAGCGCGGTCAAGCGCGCTGGATGGCGCACTGCTGTCCCAGGGCGGCTTCTACCAGACCGACTACACCAAGTCCGTGCTGTTCCTGGCCGACAGCAGCTACCTGGAAGAGCGGGCCAGCGCCGAGCATCTGGCCGGCGAGCAGTGGGGGATGATGAACGAGACCGGGAACTTCCCGGGCCAGGCTTGGCTGTGGCTGTACACGTTCTGGTACCAGATCAAGCCGTTCAGCACATCGGACAATGCGGATGCGTGGGTCTGGTGGCTGATGCTGGTGCTCACGCTCGGCCTCATCCTGATCCCGTTCATACCGGGGCTCCGCTCCCTTCCCCGCTACCTCGGCGTCTACAGGCTCATCTGGCGTGACCACTACCGGGCACAGCGAACCGCGGCGCGGGAGTAGGCGCGAGGCACACGCATCGCCGCCACGCGCCGCGACCCTGCCTCGCGCTACGTAGACTCGGCGAGCGTGATAGGTGAAACGCGGGATGCGACAGACACCGGCATGCAAGCGCCCGTGGCGAAGCGGGCGGCGTACGAACGGAGGTATCACGGCGACGCGGTCGCCGATCCCTACGCGTGGCTGGCCGACTCGTCCGACGCCGACACGGTTGCCTACCTGAGGGCCGAGAACGCGTACACCGACGCGGCGACCGCGCACCTGGTGGGGTTGCAAGAGACGATTCTCGCTGAGATCAAGGACCGGACGAAACAAACGGATCTGTCCGTTCCCTTCCGCAAGGGCACGTGGTGGTACTACACGCGGACAGTCGAGGGGCAGCAGTACCCGATCCGCTGTCGCGCGGCCGTGGCGGCCGGTGAGAAGCTACCGCCGGGCAGCGAGGACGGTGCCGCGCTGCCCGGCGAACAGGTGCTGCTCGACGGCAACATAGCCGCCGCAGGGGCCGGGTACTTCGCACTCGGCACGTTCGATGTCAGCCCCGACGGCGGTTTGCTCGCCTATTCGACGGACTTTCGTGGAGACGAGCGCTACACGCTGCATGTCAAGGATCTTGAGCGCGGTGAACTGCTCGCCGACGAGATCCCTGGTGTGTTCTACGGGAGCGCGTGGTCCGCGGACGCCTCCGCCCTGTTCTATGTCACCGCCGACAAGGCATGGCGCCCCTACCGGGTATGGCGGCACGTGATCGGCACCCCGACCGCTGATGACGTGGTCGTCCTCGAGGAGGTTGACCGGCGCTTCTCGGTCGGGATCTCGCTCACTCGCAGCCACCGCTATCTGCTGATCACCTCGCGCAGCGCGGTGACAGGCGAGGTGCGGCTGCTGGATGCGGCCGACCCGGCCGGTGAGTTCGCGGTCGTGGCCCCGCGTCGCCACGGCATCGAGTACCACGTCGAGCACCAAAGGCTCGCGGGCGGCAAGGACCGTCTGATTATTCTGCACAACGATGGCGCGGAGAACTTCGAGCTTGCCACGGCCGACCCGGCCAGACCGGCAGCCTGGACGTCCCTGATCGCTCACCGCGCCGACACCCGCCTGCTTGGCGCCGACGCGTTCGCCGATCACATCGTGGTGCATTTCCGCCGCGATGGCCTGACTGGCCTGCGAATCGTCGACACCGCCGCTGCCACCGCCGCCGCTGCCACCGCCGCCGCTGACGGTGGTGGTGGTGGTAGTAGTAGTAGTAGTGCCAGCGGCGGCGGTGCCAGCGGCGCACGGGACGTCGCGTTCGCCGAACCGCTCTACACGGTCGCCCCGGCCGCCAACCCCGAATACGACACTGACAGCTACCGGCTGCACTACACCTCCCTTGCCACCCCGCCGTCGGCGTATCAGTGCGACCTTGCCACTGGGGCGCTGACCTTGCTCAAGCGCACCCCTGTCCGCACCCTTCCCGGCGGCACCGACTATGACCCGGCCACTTACCTACAAAGACGCGAGTGGGCTGCCGCGCCCGACGGCACCCGGGTGCCGATCTCGCTCATCTGTCACCGCGCCACGCCACGCGACGGCAGCGCGCCGTGCCTGCTCGGCGGATACGGCAGCTATGAGGCGAGCAGCGACCCGGTCTTTTCCATCCCACGGCTGTCCCTGCTCGACCGGGGGTTCGTGGTGGCGATAGCCCATGTGCGCGGCGGCGGTGAGCTGGGACGCCGCTGGTACACCGACGGCAAGCTGGCCGCCAAACGCAACACCTTCACCGACTTCATCGCCGCGGCGCACCACCTGACAGGCGTCGGCTGGACCTCGCCGGACCGGCTCATCGCACGGGGCGGCTCGGCAGGCGGGCTGTTGGTTGGCGCCGCCGTGAACATCGCCCCTGGGTCATTCGGCGGAGTCGTTGCCCAGGTCCCGTTCGTTGACGCGCTGAACACCATCCTCAACCCCGACCTTCCGCTGACAGTCACCGAGTGGGAGGAATGGGGTGATCCGCTGCACGACCCGGCCATCTACGCCTATATGAAGACCTACACGCCCTATGAGAACATCACGGCCGAGCGCTACCCGCCCATCCTCGCCATTACCAGCCTTAACGACACTCGCGTGCTCTACCACGAACCCGCCAAATGGATCGCACGGCTTCGGGCGGAGGCGCGCGGCGGGCCTTTCCTGCTGAAGACGCAGATGAACGCGGGACACGGTGGCCCGAGCGGGCGTTATGCGGCATGGGAGGAGGAAGCCTTTATCACCGCGTGGATCATCGGCGCCGCCACGTCGGTGCGTAAGGCGATTATCTCCTAACCGATACACTTTCTCTAGACTAATAGCGCGAACCGCTGCTGACGCGGATCCAACCTCTTGTTACCAAGCCGATGACGCTGTATCGGGACCAAAGGGACAGTCTCTCACAAACTGCTGGATGTGCAGGCGTAATCTCCTCCCCCGCCTCTTCTAGCTACCGCCTTCGGCTGACCGACCGGGAGACTTATGCTGAGGGCGGCGCGTCATTTGTGTGGTGCGCCAGCGGGCCAGGAGGGGGCTAATGATTTCGCGTCAAGCAGCCGATCCGATCGTTGTATGGGCACCGGCAACGAGTGCCAACCTAGGCTCAGGGTTTGACACGGCCGGCATCGCGCTCGACTGGTGGGACACGCTCACGGTCACCCCGAGCGAGGGCAGCTCGGGGGACTTTGCCGTAAAGATCAATGGTGAGGAGTCGCAAGCCATCCCCGCAGGCCGCGACAACATCCTCATCGAGGCGATGATGCGCTTCGCGGAAGAAGCCGATAGGAAGCTCCCGGCGCTGAGCCTGGAACTCGACCTTGGGTTTCCACTCGGCCGAGGCTTTGGCTCCAGCGCCACCGGCATCTCTCTCGGCTTGCTTGCCGCTCGCGAACTGCTCGCACCGGACCTGACCAACGAGGAGCTGTTCGAGCTCGCGAGTCAGATAGAAGGTCACCCGGACAACGTCGCCCCCTGCCTGTTCGGCGGCGCGACGCTGTGCTGGAACGAGCAGGGCAGGCCGCACTACCAGAGTATTCAGGTCCATCCCGATCTGGCGGCCTTCGCGCTCATCGCACCGAAACCGATGGGAACAAAGGCAGCCCGCCAGATCTTGCCAAGCTCAATCCCGTTTACGGACGCCACGTGGACGGCAAGCAGGGCGGCCCTGCTGCCGCTCGCGCTCGGAGGTGCCTTCGACCTGCTGCTGCCCGCGACTGACGACGTGCTGCATCAGAAACGACGCCTTGCGGGCTGGCCAGAAGCCACGAGGGCGCTCGGCCGGCTACGAAGCAGGGGCCACGCGGCTTTCGTCTCAGGCGCTGGGCCTTCGCTTCTCGTGCTGTGCGAGCGGCGGGAGGTCTCGCGGGTTCAGCTTGATGCTGAGCAGGCGTGCCAAGAAGCGAGCGGCTGGCGGCTGCGCACGCTCGATCTTCTCCGTGGCGGAGGCGCACATGCCGAAGCCCGTTAGCTCATGCTCAGCCCGTCATGATCATGTCAGCGCACGCCGAGGCGGGATTGGCTGCCCTCGCGCTTGTGCCAGTGCCGGTTCACGGATGGCTTGAGCTGTTAACCGGAATTGCAGCCTTCATTGCTCGCGACTGCGGTGATTGAGTTCGGCGCGAAAATTAGACGTCGGCGCCGCCGAGCTAGATAAGGACGTGGAGCAAAGTGGACTATCTATTCCTCCGACATGCGGAGACGACAGTCAGTGACCGCCTCGAGTGGCATGGCGCTGACGCTGCTGCCCACCGGCCGACGCATCGTCATAGGCGAAGGGGCGTCGTTGTGAGCAGACGTTTCTCAAGCGAAAGCGGAGAACCGAGCCTCCGAGGTCCGTTCTCCCCAGACATGCGGAACGACAGGAGGCTGCCTGTCGAAAGCCACATTCGGCCCAGCACAATGCCACGCGTCGGTTAGTACCCTTGCCAGGACCGTGAGCTTACAGACCACTGGCGCCGTGGCCGTGATGGGCGACAACGGCCATCACGCTACTGCTTGGCGAGGTTGGGAGCACCGGTGCGCAGGACGTATTTCTGGATCTTGCCGGTCGCCGTCTTCGGCAGTTCAGCAACGAACGTCACCCCGCGCGGCACCTTGAAATGCGCCAGCCGGTCGCGGGCGAGCCCGATCAGTTCCTGCTCGCTCGCGTGCGCCCCCTCGCGCAGCACCACGAACGCGTGCGGCGCCTCACCCCATTTCTCGTGCGGGAACCCGACGATCGCGGCCTCGGCGACGGCTGGGTGGCGCAGTAGCACACCCTCGACCTCCACCGAGGAGATGTTCTCCCCGCCGCTGATGATCACATCTTTGATCCGGTCACGGATCTCAACGTAGCCGTCGGGGTGGACCACGGCCGCGTCACCCGTGTGGAACCAGCCATCGCCCATGGCTCGCTTGGTCGCCTCAGGATCGCCGTAGTAGCCATCCATGACGGCGTTGCCCTGCACAACGATCTCACCAAGCGCCTGCCCGTCAGCGGGGACCTCGTCCCCGGCCTTGTCCACCACCCGCAACTCTCCCGAGGTCAGCAACTCGACGCCTTGCCGCGCCTTCACCACCGCGCGATCGGCGGGGTCAAGCGCCTGGTGCTCGGGCAGCGGCGCGCACACCGTGATGAACGGCGCGGTCTCGGTGAGGCCGTACACCTGGGTGACCTCCCAGCCGAAGTCTCCTTCCAGCCGCTCGATCGTGGCCGCCGCGGGCGCCGCTCCCGCCGTCACCACATGCACCCCGGCGGGTACCTCGCCCCGTGCTTGCGGCGATGCGTTGGCGAGCGAGATCAGCACCGTGGGCGCGGCGCACAGCCAGCTCACCTTCTCCTCTCTGATCAGCCGGAACACGGTGACCGGCTCCACCTTGCGCAGGCAGATGTGGACGCCTGCGGCGGCAGTCACCGTCCAGGTGTAGGTCCAGCCGTTCGCGTGGAACATCGGCAGCGTCCACAGGTACGGCTCGCCCACTCCCATCGGGAGGTGCAGCAGGGTGCCGATCGAATTGATCGCCGCGTTGCGGTGGGTGATCATGACACCTTTGGGCCGCGCGGTGGTGCCGCTGGTGTAGTTGATCGTGAGCAGGTCACGCTCGCTGATCTGCGGTCGCGTCGCGGCTGGAGAGGCCGACGCGACCGCCGCCTCGTAGTCGACCCAGCCGTCTCGCCCGCCCTGCAACGCCACGAAGCCGCCGACCTGCGGCATCTGGTCGCGGACCCGGTCCACCGCATCGAGGTAGTCGCTGTGCGCGCATACCACCGTGGCGCCGCAGTGGTTGGTTATGTAGACGAAGTCGTCGGCCGTGAGCCTGTAATTGACCGGCACCAGCACCGCACCGACCTGCGGCACCGCGTAGAAGGCCTCGAGCTGCGCGTGGGTGTTCGGCGCGATGGTGACGACCCGGTCCCCTGGCTTTACCCCCATGCCAACCAGGGCTGCGGCCCAGCGGTCACAGCGGTCGAAGAACTGCTCGTAGGTGAGCCGCAGATCACCGTCGACCACCGCCTGCCTGTGCCCGTGCAACCGGCGGGTGCGGCGGGCGAACTCCAGCGGGGTGAGCGGCACTTCCATAACGGACCTCTGCTCGGCGCGTCGACTCGGCTAGCCACACCAGCCAACCCTGTGCTCCCACGTTATTACCTCCCCGGGATCCGAAGGTGTCGCGCTGATCACGGGGTCCTTTGACCTGGCGCGACGGGAAATTCGTCCCTACAAAGGCCGCTTGGCGCGGTGTGACGCTTTTGGTATGAGCCACCATGAAGCACACCTCGACGCGATGCTGCGTCACCTCGGCGCCGCCTACTACGACTCGCTGCATGGCCGGGCGTCGGCGTCCGATGTGGCGCGGGCAGTCGGCTCCGTCCAGGAGCGCGTGGATGAGCACGCAGTCGGGCCGCCAACGGCGGGCAATGGTCAGACAACGACGCGGCGCACCGCCACGACGTATCGTGCGCGGTGGCACCGCAGAGTTCGCGACGTCATGACTAAGACCGTGGTGACCGTCGACCGGATTACCCCCTACAAGGAGATCGCCAGCCTCATGGCGGAGCACAAGGTGAGCGCTCTGCCGGTGCTGATGATGGGCCGCCGGGTGGCCGGCGTGGTGTCGGAGGCGGACCTGCTCCGCATGGAGGACCAGCGTGAGCGGCAGGCGCGAGCCGGACAGCGCGCTCACCCGCGGTGGCGGTTGCTCGGCGAGCCGTGGGCAAGGAGAAAGCCGTGGGGGTTGACGGCGGGAGAGCTGATGACCTCGCCCGCGATCACGATCCATCCGGACGCGACAATTCCAGCCGCGGCGAGGGTGATCAACCAGAACCAGGTCAAGCGGCTGCCTGTGGTGGATCCAGACGGCAAGCTGATCGGGATCGTCAGCCGTCGCGACCTGCTCAGCGTCTTCCTGCGCCCGGACGAAGAGATCGCAGACGATGCGCGCGGAGTGCTCACGGAGATCCTTTTCACCGATCCAGCGACCGTGAAAGTCGCGGTGAAGGGCGGGATCGTGACCCTGCTCGGTCAGCGCGGCGAGCCCGAACAGCCGGACATGATCCCGGTCGCGGTCCGGCTGATCTGGGACGTCGACGGTGTCGTCGACGTCGTGAACAAACTCCCCGTTCCGCAGCGCGGCTGACCATGCGCTGAGGGGAACCGCGGACCCGCGCGGCGCGTCATAGCGGCAACCACAGCGCTACAAACAGCGCAACAATCGGGTAGGGAATGGCGCAAATGGACGTGACGCTAGGCGCCCGCGCGCGTGCGATCATCGCCGGTGGGGCGGCAGCGGCCGTCCTGATCGCCGCCTACGCATTCGGCGCCGCGCAGGCAGGCCGCACGCCGGCCGCGTATGCGCAGGCAGCCACCGGCCCCGCGGGCAGCGCCGGCGCGGCCGCAAAGATCACAACTACCGGGACTGGCACCGCGTTCGGCACGCCGGACCAACTCGTCGCCCAGCTTGGCGTGCAGACCCACGGCATATCGGTAACGAGCACGCTCGGCGACGCGAACCGGGCCGTGGACCGGATACGCAACGCGCTGCGTCGCTACGGCGTCGCCGACAAGGACCTGCAGACCGCCGGGCTTTCCGTCCAGCCGAGCTATGCGGCAGGCGACGGCATTCCCAACGGCTACGAGGTGAGCGAGTCGCTCACGGCCCGGCTGCACAGGCTCGCCACCGCCGGGGATGCGATCAGCGCCGCGGCCAGTGCGGGCGGGAACGCCACGCGCATCAACGGCGTGTCGCTCGACATGAGCAGCACGAGCGCGCTGCTGGCCACGGCCCGCGCAGCCGCGGTGTCCGATGCCACGACCAAGGCCAGGCAATACGCCAGGGCGGCTGGCCGCACGCTCGGACCGGTCATCAGCATCCAGGAGGCAACCATGCCGCCGCCGCTGGTTTTCGGGTCCGCCGCCGCGAGCGCGCGCGCCAGTGTGCCCATCTCGCCGGGCACCCAGCAGCTGAGCGTCACTGTAACGGTGGTGTTCGGCCTCCAATGACTGAGGCGGTGGTGGTCACCGGCCAACCGGGCGGCCTGTCGTCGAGGCTGCCGACCGGGGACGCCGCGGTCGCGTGCGTCGTCACAGCGTTGACCGCTGCGGCAAGGTTGCAGCGGCAGCGTTGCGGACACCAGCCGCAGGTGGGTCTCGACGCCGCTCATGTGGCCGCTGCCGTGCGCAGTGAGGCTCACCTTCGGCTGAACGGCAGGTCGCTCGGCAGCGGGTTCGCGCCGCTGTCACGGTTTTGGCGCGCGGCCGACGGCTGGGTGCGCACCCACGCCAACTATCCATGGCATGAACAGGCGCTGACCCGCGCGCTTGGCGCCGATGCGGACGTCGAGGCAGTGGGATCGGCCATCGGTGAGCGCAGCGCCGCACAGGTCGAGGCGGACGTGGTGGCCGACGGCGGGGTGGCGGCGGCTGTGCGCACGGTCGAGCAGTGGCGCGCCCACCCGCAGGGACGCGCGGTCGCGCGCCAACCGCTGATCAGCAGCGCCGGCCTCGACGGCGCCCGGCCGCGCCGCCATCCTGCCGCTGCGCTTCCCGCGGCGCGGCTACGGGTGCTTGACCTTACCCGGGTCATCGCCGGGCCGGTCGCCACCCGCTACCTTGGCGCCCTCGGCGCCGACGTGCTCCGGTTGGACCCGCCGCACCGGCCCGAATTGGCGTCGCAGTGTTATGACGGGCTCCTTGGGAAGCGAAGCGCCTTGCTCGACGCGCGCACCTCCAGCGGGCTGCGGCAACTGCACGAGCTGCTTGACGGCGCCGATGTCGTCGTACACGGCTACCGGCCGGGCGCCCTCACCGCGTTCGGCCTTGACGCCGACGCGCTCGCCGACCGCCATCCCGGCGTCGTGGCGGTGTCCATGTCTGCGTGGGGCAGCGGCCCATGGTGGGCACGGCGCGGGTTCGACAGCATCGTTCAGGCCGCGTGCGGGATCGCGATGGTCGAGTCGCCCGACGGTCAGCGGCCGGGCAGGCTGCCCTGCCAGCTTCTCGACCACGGCACCGGTTACCTAGCGGCCGCGGCGGCGCTCGACGGTGTGCGGCGGCAATCGGAAACCGGCGGCACGCACATTTTCGAGCTGTCGTTGGCCGCCACCGCCGCATGGCTGCTGACCCAGCAGACCTCGGCCACCAGCACCGCGCAGCCGAGCATGGCGGGTCGGCCGGGGGCGGTCCCGCCGACCCCGGCCGACCCGCTGTCCGCGGAGTGGCTTGCCACGCTGCGATCGGACGCCGGCCCGGTCACGGTGATCACGCCACCCGGAAGGCTTGGCGGCCAGCCGTTGAGCTGGCCACATCGGCTGACTAGCTACGGCCAGGATCAACCGAGCTGGCTAACCCGCCGTCCCCAGCGCCGGTTCTAGGGCGGTGAGCCTGCGGGGCGCGACGGCGCCCTCGAATCGCGGAACCACGCCGCGCTTCTCCCAGTTCCACACTGGCGCGAGGAACGGGTTGCAGGAAAGCACACGGACGATGCTGCGCAACTGCGCCGGGTCCAGCCCTTTCGGCAGCGCCCGCAGGTGCGCGGCGGCTGGAGAGTCGGCGTGCAGCGGCGCGTAGGGGTCGAAATAATCCGCAGGGAACGCCTTGAGCAGATCGGTGGCCTTACGGACGCCGAGCTGGCGTAGCGCCGTTCTGGTGCGGGTGCCGGCCCGGTTGGTGTCGTCCGCGGAGCCGTACACGACCGAGTCCCTCCCGGACGCGCTGTCCGACGGGCTGCTGCTGTGGCGATTGGCGAACCAGTGTTCGACCCGGCCACGCTCGATCCGGTCCAGATGCAGATACAGGTGCGCCTGATCGACCCAGTCAACGAGGCGGCCCACCGGCACCCTCGTGTGCAGGATCACGTCGACGAAGTTGGCCGTCGCGAGGCTCTGCATGTCTTCGATGCCGACCTCGAGCAGCCTGGCCTCATACCAGATGGTGAGCCCGTCGATCTGGTTGAGCGGGTAGGGCTGGCTGAACGAGGGCACGGAGGCGCGCAGCCCGGCGGCCGCGGTCCGCTGCAGAGCCTGCATGCCGACGAGGGGGAAGAAACCGACCACGAAAGCGGCGACGGCCTCGGTCCGCAGGTCCTGCAGGTGGAGCAGCTCGTGCAGGGTGGCGACGATGATCAGGACCACGATGATTCGCAGCATGGCGTGCGCGTATGCGCCAGGCCGCAGGTCGCTTTGAAAGAACCGGCGGATGAGCATTTGCAGTATGAAGGCATAGGCGCCAAGGAAGCCGAACTTCAGCACGTCCCACACGCTGCTCGGCGCCATGAAGTTGGGATCCCACAGCACCGCTGTCCAGGCCACCGCCAGCGCCGCGGTGATAAGAAAGACGGGGAACAGCGTCTCGATCCTGATCGGCGAGCCCTCGCCGTGGCCGCTTTGCGAGACGGATTTGCCGTAGTAGGCGTCGAACTTTTGCCGGTAGATGTTCTGCCGGTGTCCGAACAGGACGCCGCCGTGGTTGAACCACTCGGCGTAAAACTGCGACGTCGCTGGTGGCCGGGGCAGGCGCCCAGGGCTGTCCCACGCCAGCCGGTGCAGGTTGAGCACATATTCGTCCCACAGCGCCCCCGCCCGCTGGCCGAGGAAGCGAATGTACATCCAGCCGGGCAGGAAGGACATGCACCAGATAGCGAACATCGCCAGGACAACCACGCCGATCGGATGCTGCCCGTGCGGCGGCCAGGCCAGCCGCCATGCGATGAACAGGACCAAGCCGATGAGCACATTCATCCAAAGGCCGGCGACCTTGCCCTGAAGCCAGGAGCCCTTCCGCGCGGCGTGCAGCCAGCGCGGGAGCGTGCGGCGGCGCTCACCCTTCGGCGCGACTGTGAGCCGCAGAACCTCGGGGTGCGGCTTTTTATCCGAGCCGGCGAGCAGCGCCCAGAGCACCTCCAGGGTATGGTCGTCCCTTCCAGCGAGCAGGCGGCTCAGCCGGTCCCTGACCTGTTCGCAATCGGGCTCTGATGCTCCAGCCGGGGGGTTCAGCAGGTCGGGCGCGCTGGCGAGTAGGCATTGAAGTTCAAGGCGTATGGCCAAATCGACGTCGGGCTGTGAACGGTCAACGGTTTCATCGTGATCTGGCAGCGGCACCGACGCGGCGCCGTTGTCGCGTGCGCCGCGAAGCATGGGGGCGAGGAACTGGGCGATCTCGCTAGCCTGCTCGTTTCTGTTCATCAACTTCCTCCGAGCAGCCGCCGGGCCGCCTACCATAAGAGCCCCGGGCCGCCTACACGGTAAGAGCCCCGGATGGCGCCATTGATACAAAAGGCGGAACGCGATGCGCGGTCGTCTAGGTCTTGCGGGTCTGGTCGCTGTCGCGCTGCTCGCTGGAGGCTGCGCCGCGAAGGCCGAGTTAGGCGGCATCCTCGCCGCCGACGCGGCCAACACCGCGCGGGAGACCTCGCGTGTCGCCGTGGCCGTCACCATGCGAAGCCCGGGGATGTCGGTCACGTTCAGCCAAACAGGGGTATTCGACTACGCCCATTCCCGCGGGGTGCTCCGGGCGGCCAATGGCGCAGGCATCGCGCAAGAGGTGTTCTTGCCGCCGCACGTGTACATGAAGCTGACCGACGGCTCGGGCATGCTGCCGCGCGGGAAATCCTGGATCGAGGCGAACCTCACCAGCGCGGACGGGCTAGGCGGCCTCCCTCTCACCGCGTTTCCAGGCGCGCCGCAGGGCAACCCTTCGGACATGCTCTCGTCCCTGCTGGGCGCCTCGAAAGGCGCTGTGCAAGTGGGCAGCGCCACCATCCGAGGAGTTCAGACCGTCCATTACCGTGTCACGATCGATCTGGCGAAGGCCGCCGCCCAGATCCCGCCTTCCTCGCGAGCGGCTTTCACCCCCTTCGCGCAGGCCTTCGGGCGGCAGCCGTTCGTCGCGCAGGTATGGGTTGATCAGAAAGGGCTGGTGAGGCGTGTCCTCGTCAGCCTGACCCCGGCAAAGTCGTCCGGCGCGCGGGCAGGCACGCAGATCTCGCAGACGGTCGATTTCTACGACTTCGGGGTGCCTGTGCGGGTCACGGCCCCGCCCGCATCCGAGGTCGTGAGCTCGTCAGAGCTCGGCACGGGCAATGGCCCGCCCGGCGGAGGCGCAACAGGCCCGGCGGTCCCAGAAGGCCCAGCTCCCCCACGCGCCTCGGGCACGCTGTCGCCGAGCGCCGCCAGCGCGGCGGCGCGAGCGGTGCGCGCATTTTGGGCTGGGCTTGGCGCGAACGACGTGAATGCTGCCGCGCAGGCCGTCGCGCCCACGCAGCGAAGCTGCCTGCTGTCCGCAATGAAAAACGGCCCAACCTTCACGATCAAGTCATTGCGGATAATGTCCGTCCGGCCAAACGGCCCCGGCCGCGCGACGGTCCTGTTCAAACTGGACGCGCGGGTTTGGTCCGCGGGAGCAAGCGCTCCGATAGGCCCAACCGACGTGCTGTGGTTCGCCACGACCGAGATCGCGCACGCCTGGTACGTGGACCTGCACGGCAGCGCGCCGTTCGGGCCGGGTTGCGGACCCTAACAGACCCAAGGCCGGGTTGCGGACCCTGGTAACCGCAGGGCAGAGCCGGGTTGCCGGCGAACACAGGGTTGCGCCGGGGGGTGGGTGGATGCGAGTTTGGGCGGCATGCCCACCCGCGCTGTGCACCTCGCGATTGACGCGGCGGACCCAGCACGCCTGGCACGGTTCTGGTCGGCCGCCCTGGGCTGGGAGGTCGCGCTCGACGAACCCGACGAGGTGGTGGTCTGGCCGGCTGGCTTCAGCTATCCGAACCCCGCCGCGCTGCCGCTGGTCTTCGTGCCTGTGCCCGAACCAAAGACAGGAAAGAACCGGGTACACCTCGACCTCGCGACGACCTCGGCCGAGCACCAAGCGGCCGAGGTAGGACGCCTGCGCCGACTCGGGGCAACGCCTGCCGACATCGGCCAGGGACATGTCCCGTGGGTCGTGCTTGCCGACCCAGAGGGAAACGAGCTGTGCGTGCTGGACCCGCGGCCGGCCTACCGCGACACCGGGCCCGTCGCCGCCGTCGTCGTGGACAGCGCCGACCCCGCCCTCCTGGCGCGGTTCTGGCGCGACGCAACGGGCTTTTCGCCGCACGAGTCCGGCCGGGATTGGGCCTCGCTGCGATCGCCTCGCGGCGTCGGGCCCTACCTGGAGCTGCTGCGCGCCCCGGACAGGAAAGCGGTCAAGAACCGGATGCATGTCGATACCGCCCCCTATCCAGACGACGATCACCAGGCTGAGGTCAAGCGCCTGCAGGAAGCGGGCGCCGTGCCGATCGACGTCGGCCAGGGCGAGGCGCCGTGGGTTGTCCTCGCCGACCCAGAGGGCAACGAGTTCTGCGTCCTCACCCCACGCTGAGGCCCAGCCGTCCGTGGGCGCGGGCCGCCAGCCGTCCGTGGGCGCGGGCCGCCAGCCGTGGCTGCGGCATGATGGCGGTCATGCGCGCCTACGAACTCACTCATGAGTACGAGACCGTCAACCTCTTCCGCCGCGGGGCCGCCGCCAAGCTCCAGCTGAACCGTCCCGACCGCATGAACGCGTGGAACAGCCAGTTCGCGTTGGACCTGCTCGCCGCCGTCACGGCCGTCAGCGGCGCGAGCGACGTTCGCGCGGTGCAGATCACTGGCGCGGGGCGCGGCTTCTCCAGCGGCGCGGACCTCAAGGAGGGCGTCGGCCAGACGCCGACAGGCCAGCCGGACGTCTACCGCGTGCTGACCGAGCGCTACCATCCGATCATCCGCGGAATCCGCGAGATGCCAAAGCCCGTCGTGGCGGCGGTGCATGGCGGCGCCGTCGGAATCGGCCTGTCGCTCGCGCTGGCATGCGACCTGATCGTCGCCGCCGAGGCCGGCTACTTCATGCTCGCGTTCGTCAACATCGGACTCGTGCCGGACGGCGGGTCGTCGCTGCTCGTGCCGTCGCGGGTCGGCTTCGCGCGGGCGGCCGAGATGGCGATGCTCGGCGAGCGGATTGGCGCCGGCCAGGCGCTGGAATGGGGCCTGATCAACAGGGTTTGGCCGGACGGCGAGTTCGCCACCCGCGCCGACGAGTTGGTCCAGCGGCTCGCCGACGGCCCCACCACCTCCTATGCGGGCTCGAAACGCCAGCTCAACACCTGGCTGTACGACCGGATGGAAAGCCAGCTCGAGCTTGAGGCGCAGATACAGCAGGAGACGGCCGCCTCGGGCGACTTCGCCGAGGGAGTCATGGCGTTCGGTCAAAAGCGCGCGCCGCGATTCACCGGCGCCTAGCGCCGAGAGTCACGCCCTGGCGGTTGCTGGCGCCACGCCGCCGGCCGGCTGGGTGCGGAACTGCCTGTGGTACAGATGGGCGTACAGGCCGCCGCGGGCGAGCAGCTCGGTGTGGGCCCCCTGGCCGATGAGGCGTCCCTGGTCAAGCACGAGGATCTGGTCGGCGGCGAGGATGGTCGAAAGCCGGTGCGCGATGACGATCGAGGTGCGGTCGCGCAGGAGCGGGCGCAGGGCGGCCTGGATGTGCTGTTCGGACACGGAGTCGAGGCTGGAGGTGGCCTCGTCCAGGATGAGGATCCGCGGATCGCGCAGGATGACCCGTGCGATCGCCACGCGCTGCTTCTCACCGCCGGACAGGCGGTGGCCGCGCTCCCCGACGATGGTGTCGTACCCGTCGGGCAGGGAGCGGATGAACTCGTGCAGGTGCGCCGCCGTGGCGGCGGCCACCAGGTCGGCGTCGCCGGCATCGGGCCGGGCGTAGCGCAGGTTGTCGGCGATGGAGGCGTGGAACAGGAAGGTGTCCTGTAAGACCATGCCGAGCTGGCGGGTCAGCGACGCGCGGGAGACCTCGCGCAGGTCCGCGCCGTCGACGAGGATCGCGCCGCGCTGCGGGTCGTGGAAGCGCGCGACGAGGCCGGTGATGGTGGTCTTGCCCGCCCCGCTCGGCCCGACAAGCGCGACGAGCTGCCCAGGGTCGATGGCGACGCTGACGTCGTTGACGGCGGGGCGGCTGCCACCCGGGTAGGTGAAGCTCACATGGTCCAGGCGGACCGCGCCACGCGCCAGGCCAAGGTCGCGTGCGCCGGGTCTGTCGGTGATCTCGGGCACCCGGTCGATGTGGACAAACAGCCGCCCGAACAGGGCGAGCGACCCGGTGATGTTCACGTGCATGCCAGCGAGCGAGGTCACCGCGCCCGCCAGCCGCGCGCCGAGCACGGTCGCGAACACGAACACGGTGCCGACGTCGGCCCGGCCGCTGACCACCAGCCAGCCGCCGAACAGGATCATCAGCGCGGGCCCGGCCGTCTGCAGGGTGCTCATGAGCATTTGGAACCATTGGCCGATCAGGTTCTGGCGGATCTCCAGCCTGCGCAGCTCGTCATTCATCGAACCGAAACGGCGCCGCTCGGCCGGCTCCTTGCCGAACGCCTTGACCAGCATGATCCCGGAGATGCCGAGGATCTCCTGCAGGTAGGCGGTCATCTTCCCGCGCTGTGCCTGGGTGCGCCCGCGCGCGGCGTAGGTGGCGCGCCCCGCCCGCCGGGCCGGCAGCCCGACAAGCGGGATCGCCGCGAGGACCGCGAGGGTAAGCTGCCAGGAGAACGTCACCATCAAAGCCAGCGTGGCGATTGTGATCATGATGGCTGAGGCCAGGCCGAAGACGGTGTCCGTGACCACGTCTTCCACCCCGTCGATGTCGGTGTTGATCCTTGACAGCAGGTCACCGGCCTTGTGCCGGGTGAAGAACCCGACAGGCTGGTCAAGCAGCGAGCCATGCAGCTGGCGGCGCAGCTTCGCGACGATGCCCTGGCTGATCACGGTGGACAGGTACGACTCAGCGACGCCGGTCAAGCCGCCCGCCAGCGCCGCGCCGATGCCCGCGGCGACAAGCAGCCCGACGGTGCGGAACGACGGGTGCGGGTGAGCGAGGGTATTGATCAGCCCTTTGAACACCACGGCAGGTGCGAGCCCGAGCACCGCCTGGACCGCGATGCAGACGATCACCAGCGAGCCGCGGGCCCGGTAGGGGCGGAAGTAGGACAGCACCCGCATGAGCATCCGCCGCCGGTCCGCAACGCCGAGCGCGTCGTCGCCCCAGTCCACGGCCATGGCGGGGCCCACGCAGTACCGGTTCACAGCACGCCGCCCGGCAGAGCCTGCGACAAGCCCACGCAGCACGTGCCGGCGGCGAGCAGCACGGCCAGGTTGCACGCGCTCGCCGCCAGCTTGGCGCGCGCCAGCCGCGGCCGGGCTGGTTTGCCGCCCTCAAGCTGGGCGACCCGTGCCTCGAGCGACCCCCGCCGGCTCGCCCCGGCCATCGCCGGGCACGGCTGGGTGTCGCCGAGCTTCAGCAGCGCGCCCGCGAGCGCGCCACGGCCACAGCGTTCGGCGGCGTCGGCGTCCGCGGCCAACTCCAGGCGCAGCGCCAGCCGATCGGCCAGCCAGCCAGTCACCGGCAGCCAGAAGGCGTACCCGGCCAGCAGCCGGGCGGCCAGCAGCCGCAACGGGTCCCGGTGGCGCAGATGGCACCGTTCGTGCGCGAGCACCGCGGACAGCTCGGCCGGGCTGAGCACCCCCGCAAGGCCCGCTCCCACCACGACCCGCGGCCGAAACAGGCCGTAGGTGACGGCGAACGCCTCGCCGGAGTCGGCCACGTCAACCCGGCCGTCCAAACCAACCGCGGCGGCAGCCTCCCGCACCGCCGCAGGGCATGGCCTGCGGCCCGATCGGATCAGCCGCCGCAGCTCAACAGAACCGGTTGACGCTCGCGCCGCCACCCGCGCGCTCACGCCAAGCCCTATCAGCGCGGTTGCCAGCACGAAGGTCACCGCGACCAGGTCGAACCTGGTGCCGAAGAGCCAGCCGAGCCTGGCGTACTCGGCCGCCGCGAGCGCCGCCGTCCCCTGGTGCGCCAGCACAGCGCCGCCAAGCAGCAGCCAGGACGACACGGCGGCGCAGCGTTTCAACCCAGTCATCGTCGCTGCTCCATCAGCCGCCGCAACCGCTGGTGTAGTTGCGGGTCCAGCTCCACCCGCTCAACGAACCGTGCCAGCGCTGCGTCCCCGAACTCCGCGAGCACGCCGCGGACCGCTATGTCGGCGGCGTCGGCGGCCACGGGCGTGTAGACGAACGTGCGACCGGCCCGTGACCTGGACAGGATCCCTTTGCGCGCCAGCCGTGACATCACGGTCATGACCGTGGTGTAGGCGAGCGGCGCGTCGCGGCCCGCGTTCAGCGCGGCCGCTGCCTGGCGCACGGACACCGCGCCGTTCGACCGCCAAAGCACGCCCATCACCTCGGCCTCCAGCGACCCCAGCGGGCCCGGCGCCCCGCCGTGCTCGTCGCGCCGCTCCCTGCGGTGCTGCCGACCTTGTTCCGCCACGAGCCCCCCTGAGCTTGGATCACTACGCCAATGTAGTACTACATTGGCGTCGTCAGTCGCAGGATACATCGCCGGGCGGCGCCGCGCAGGCAGCGCCGGGCGCGCCGTAACCGCTAGGCGGCGGGCCGCGCGCACGACCGGTCTGGCTGGCGTCATTCATGATCCCGAACGGCTCCGCTGTCGTGACACTACGCGTGAGCCGTTAAGGATCAGGGGTGGCGACATGACCATCTGAGCCGGTGGACGGAGGAGTCTGGATGAGAACATAGTGATTGGGTGATGGCCACTTCGCCGCGGCCGCGATGAGCGGGACCGGCCGCCCGCTCTACGGCATCGATTCCGGCGGGTCCACCACATCCGTGCGCGCGTCCGACGGCGGCGGCTGGGATGCGCCGTCGTGTAATCCGAGCTCGGTTGGCAAGGACGCGGCGGCGAGATGCCTGTCCGGCGTCTTCGAGCGGATCCGCCGCCACGCCGCTCGTCACGCCGGCCGGCCCGCGGTCTGGCTCGCCTGCGCCGCGCTCGACCCGGCATTGCCGCGCGACGACGTGGCCTGGCTCGTCGAGCAGGCACGTTCGGCCGGGCTGCGAGGTGACCTGGTGATCTCCAACGACGTCACCCCTTTAGTGCTCGACGTGCCAGCCGGCGCCGGCCACGTGGTCGCCGTGTGCGGAACCGGCGCGGCGTTCGTGGCGAGCGACGGGGTGTCCCCGCCGTGTCGCGTCGGCGGCTGCGAGTACCTCGGCAGCGACGAGGGCAGCGCCTTCGATCTGGGCCTGCGCGGCCTGCGGGCCGCGGTGCGCGGCCTCGACGGCAGGGCCGAGGCCACCGCAGTTGCCGACCTGCTCGCAAGCACCACCGGCGCGACGGTTCCCGAGCTGGCGCGGGCGCTCGCGCGTGAGCCGTTTCCCAAGTCCGCCGTCGCCGCTCTCGCCTCAGTCGTCTTACACGCCTGGCAGCAAGGCGACGCCGCCGCCGCCCGCCTGGTCCGGGACGCGATAGGCGAGCTGGCTCTCGGCGTGCGCGCGGCGCGCGACGCCGCGGCGCTTCGGCCCGGCTGGCGCCTGTCCGGGGCCGGCGGTGTGCTCACCGGCAGCCCGGAATTCTTCGGTGCGCTCGCGGCAGCCGCCACCCGGCTGGGCGCAGAGTCCGCGCGACTGATCACCGACCCGGCGACGGCCGTGCTCGGCGCGCTCGGCGTGCTCGGCGCGCTGGCCGAGCCCGCCGTCAAGCTCCGCGACCGCCGGATCGGCCGCGACGCCCGGCATGTCGATCTCGACGATCCGGGCGGGACCGCGCGGTGAACATCATCGAATGCCATTTCGACTTCAGTGGCTTCGACGACCATATGGTCAAGGCGGGAACCGCGGTCTACCTGTGGAACCTGTGCCGTGAGTTCCGCGCCGCCGGTCATCAGGTGACCGGGCTGACGGCCGCCCACGGCACCCTTTCCAGCCTGCGCGAAAGCCACGAGGTGACCGCGCTCGACTGGCGGCTTCGCGCCGACATCCCGGTCCGGCTCGACCCGGCGGTATGGCCGTCTTTCCCGGAACTTGTGAGCATCCACGCCCGCGCGACGGCGCACCGGATGCGGATCGACGGCGTGGACGTGATCATGCTTGCGGGCGGCCTGCTCGACGAGCACGCCGACACCTTCTACCCGCCCGATGAGCTGATGGGACGGGATCTGTCCTTCCTCAAGCCGCTGGTTTTCCAGGTGGTGGCAGCGCGCTTTCTCGCCGACACCGCCGCCGAGGGCACGGTCGTCCACCTGCACGAGCCGTGTTATCACTACCTGATCCCCGCCATGCTGCATGGCCGCGGGCTTGTCATGGTCTCAACCGTGCAGACCAACCTCGTCAACTCCAAGGTCTACGGGCCCGGCGTGCGCACCCTGCTGTCCTATGCCGGCGCCGACCCATCCGTGGCCGATGGGCTCGCCGACCCGCCCCTGTTCAGCGACTATCCGGAGCGGCCAGGACACGACTACGTCAGCGTGCTCGGCCTCGTCGCCCGCCGCGTGCGCGCGCTGGACTTTTTGTCCCATGGCCAGCTCGAGCATGCCCTCACCCAGGCGGGCACGCCGTTCGAGCAGCTTTTCACCCACCTCGCGGTCCGCAGGGAACTGCACGCGCGATCGGGCCGGCTCGTTGTCGGTGGCTGCGCGATCGGCGGGCAGTGGCTCGACGTGCGGCGCAGCGGCGAGCGCCGCCGTGAGACCTTGGCCGGGCTCGGGCTGGACCCCGCTCTCCCGACGATCTACCACAACGCCCGTTACTCGCCGCAGCACAAGGGCCAGCGGGACATGTTCCGTGCGCTGCTGCGCCTGCTCGGCGACGGTGAGCGCTGCAACGTCTTGCTGCATTTCCTGGCGCCGCACCCGCCGCGCGATCCGGACCTCGACGCTTTGGCGCGCGGGCACCCCGACCTCGTCCGGGCGCGGGCCGGGTCGATGACCCAAGCCGAACTCGTTGACTGGGCGGCGGCGAGCGACCTGTGCCTGTTCCCGTCGAAGTTTGAGATGGACACATTCTTGATGGCCATGGGCGAGGCGATGGCCAGCGGCGCCGTGCCGATCGCAACCGCGCAACGGGGCATGGCCCACTTTCGCCACTCGTTCGATCTCGACGATCCGACCGCGACCGGCCTCGCGCTGCCACGGTCGTTCCTTATCGATGATCCGGCCCTGGTCGAGGCCATCTGCGCCGGGGTGCGGCGGATGCTGGCGCTGGTGCGGACCGAGCCAGAGCGCATCGAGACCCTGCGGGCGAGGGCGGTGGCCACCGCACGTCAGTTCACCTGGGAGCGCGCGGCGAGCGAGTTCCTCACGATCTTCTCCGCGTGCGCCGCGGACACCTTGACCGATGCGTGACGTGCGCGCAGCCCTGCTCGCGGGCGGGCAGGGCGAACGGATGGGCAGGCTCACCGACCAGACGTCCAAGCCGATGGTGCCGTTCGGTGGCTGCTGCCGGCTGGTGGACTTCAGCGTGGCCAATGTGGTCAGGTCCGGTGTTGGCGAAATGGTGGTGATGTCTCGCCACCGCGAACGCGAGCTTGTTGACCATTTGCTCCGGTGCTGGGACGGCCGTGGCGGCCTGCACGTGCATCTCGGCCCACATGAGAGCGTGCTGCCAGGGCGGGCAGGTGAGGCAGGCCAGACGGGTCGGACAGGCCGGGGTGGCCTCCCGCCTGGGGCGGTCCTTCCCGCCCGCCCCGCCGAACGCGGCACCGCTGACGCGCTGCTTGCCAACGCGGAGTGGGTGTTCGCGCCCGGCGCCAGGGACGTGCTGATCCTGCACGCCGACCACGTCTACAACTTCGACTACCGGCCCATGCTGCATGCGCACCGCGAGGCGGCCGCCGACGCGACGATCGGGGTCCAGCGGATCGAGCGGCGTTTCGTCAGCCTGTTCGGGATGGTGGAGGTGGATAGCCACAACACGGTGCTCCGCCTGGTGGAAAAGCCGGCCGAGCCGACCTGCGACCTGGTGTTCACCGCGTTCTGCCTGTTCCGCGCCACCGCGCTTGGCGAGGTGCTCGCCACGTTGGCCCGGCGGCCGGCGACGGGGTGGCGGCACGACATCAGCCACGACGTCCTGCCTCTCATGATCTCAACCGGGCACCGCGTCACGGCGTTTCCTGTGCGCGGCTACTGGGCGGACATCGGCACCGTGGAGCGGTACCTTCTCGGCCATATGGACCTCGTCGGCGCCCCTGCGCGCCTGTTGTCCGGGCACATGCCACACACACTGCCCGGAGCGCGCCCGGCATTCATCCGCCACCAGCGGGTCGTGACCAGCGCGCCGCTGCACCCGCGGGCCCATGTGCGGGAGACGGTCGTCTATCCGGGCTGCGTCGTCGAGGCAGGCGCGCGGGTCGAACGCTGCGTCCTGCTTCCCGGCTCGCGCGTGCGGGCGGGCGCGGAGGTCAGCGACACGGTGGTGCTCGAGCGTGAGGTCATCGCCGGGGCTAGAGCAGGGCTCGCCGATCTGCGCTAGCGAGCGGCGAGCCGAGCGTCACGCCGACCTTCTCCAGGATGGATTGTCCCGCCACGACCGGCCGCATCCCGCGACCGCCGCCCGCGGGGGGCGCCAGCGGGGCCACGACCGTGTCGGGGTCGGCCTCGAAGAAGAACACCAGGGAGACGAGTTCCTCGTCCGGGGCCCGCTCGCTTGGCGCAAGGACGCGGTGCCGGAGCGCGCGCCACCGGCCGTCGGTCCACAGGTGCATCAGGTCGCCGAGCACGACCGCGAGCGCCTGCGGGTCATACGGCGGCGCGCCCCACCCGCCGCGCGCGCTCCACACCTCCAAGCCGCCGACGCCGGGCTGGCGATCCAGCAGGCTCAGCGTGCCAAAGTCGCAGTGCGGGCCCACCCGCATCTGACCGTGATGGACGGTGCCCACCGTCGTGAGCGAGGGGTACCAATTGACGTTTTGAGTCCAGGTGGCGCGCCCGGCCCGGGAGGTGAAGAATTCGGCCGGAACAGCCAGCACCTCGGCAAGCAGCCGCAGCATTTCGTGCGCGACCCTGACCATGTGAGCGGTATAGCGGGTGGCCACGGTCTGCAGTTCTGGGACTTCCGATGGCCAGCGATTCTCCGGGTAGTAAAGCGCGTCGAATTTCGCGTCGCCGGTGCGGTGCGCGGGCCCCATGTGGAACGCCTCGTGCAGGTCCGGCGCGCTGTCAACGCCGTCAACAGCGCTTGCCTTCAGCAGGCCGAGACCTCTCCAGCCGTTCGTGTAGGGTCCGGTCACGCCATAGGTGGCCTTCTGCTCCGCTGCCAGCGCAAAGAAGGCGCGGCCTCGGCTGCGCAGGTCTTCGGCTAGTTCAGCGGGCACGCCGTGGCCGCGTAAGAGAAACATGCCCGTGTCACGTAAACTCGCGTCAAGCAGCGCGGCCGTCCTTTCGCGCTGTTTCGCGTCAGCGGCTTTCCATTCGGCAAGGTCGACGGTCGGCACCGGGCTCATCACGGTCGGCCACCTCCCGCAAAGAGAACGCGGCGCTTTCCGCGTGGACCTTTCAACCATAGGTGCCGTGCGCAAACAAGCACACTGCGCTCGGAGCACAGGCCGCCTACCGGCAGATAGCTCCGCCCGTGAGCGCGCGTCCCGCCAGGCGGGACGTTTCGTGGCCGACCGCTATGCTTTGACCATGAGTGCGGGCGGCCTCGTGGGCGAAGGCCCAGATGGCTGAAAATTGACGCACTACTCAACCGAGAGCGCCAGCTCTGTCATCGTCACCAGGCTCCGAGCCGCGGGCTGTGTCTTCGCCGAGGACGAGGCGCGGTTGCTGATCTCCGCGGCGCGCACGCCCGCCGACCTCGCTGCCATGGTGGAGCGGCGGGCGGCCGGCCAGCCCATCGAGCACGTCCTCGGCTGGGCGGAGTTTTGTGGCCTGCGAATCGCCGTGGACCCCAGGGTCTTCGTACCCCGCCGCCGCAGCGAGTTCCTCGTCCGCGAGGCCACCGCCCTCGCCCGCCAGGCCGCCAGCCCTTCCGATCAGGCCGCGGCTCTCGGCCGGCCACGCGCTGTCGTCGTTGACCTGTGCTGCGGCTCGGGGGCGGTGGGCGCCGCGCTGGCCGCGGCCCTGGACCGGGTCGAGTTGCACGCCGTCGACATCGACCCCGCCGCAGTGCGGTGCGCCGGCCGCAACATCGCCGCCGCCGGCGCTTGCGTGTACCAAGGCGACCTCTACCAGCCGCTGCCCGCCACCCTGCGGGGCCGCGTCGACGTCCTGGTCGCCAATGCGCCCTACGTGCCCACCGACGAGATCGGGCTGTTGCCCGCCGAGGCCCGCAGACACGAGCCGAGGGTGGCGCTCGACGGTGGCGCGGACGGGCTTGACATCGTGCGCAGGGTGACCGCCGCGGCGCCGCTGTGGCTGGCGCCGCGCGGCCACCTGCTTGTCGAGGCCAGCGAGCGCCAGGCGCCGCGGGCGGCAGAGACCGCCGCCCGCCACGGGCTGGTCCCGCGGGTGGCCCGTTCTCGCGAGCTGAACGCCACCATCGTGATCGCGACCATGCCCGCGACCCCAGGCCGTCCCGGGCCAGCCCGGGGATGATCGCCTCACCAGGTTCGGCCCTGCGCGGCGTCGGCTGGAAGGAGCGCGCGCAGCACGCCGAGGGTCCGGCTGATGCTCTGCTCCCTGGGCAGCAGCGCGTCCTCGTGCTCGGCGTAGATAATTCCGCCGAAACCTTCGTCGACCAGCGTGCTCACAACGGCGGGCCAGTCCATGACGCCGAGGCCGAGCGCGCGGAACCGGATCGGCGGCTGCGGCCCGTACCTGCTCCAACCTTGCCCGGGCGGCTGGCCAAGCCCGGCCCACCGCTGCAGATCCTTGGCATGCACCGCGACGAGTCGCTCGCCCCAACCGCTGACCGCGCCCACCGCGTCGTGCCCGGTCGCCGCGAGGTTGGCAGGATCGACGCAAAGGCCAAGCACGTCGGCCCACTGCGGCCCGGCGGCGAACACCAGGTCGGCGCTTGCCCGGTCATAGATGATCTGCTTGGGGTGGGGTTCGAGCAGCACCCTGACGCCCGCCTCGCGCGCGGCGCGCAGCAGGGGCTCGGCGTGGACGAAGAACTCGGCGACATTGTCCGCCCAGCCGACGTCGCTTCCCCACCATGACAGCCAGCGGGCGAAGTCCGGGCAGCCGACAAGCAACCGCACGGCCGGGGCCTTGACCCGCTCGGCGAGCCGGATTGACCCAAGCGCACACCGCAGCGCGTGCGCGCGCTTGTCCTGCGCGGTGCCGACCAGAACAGGATCGGTGTGCGCGCCATGCGGGCCGAGCAGCAATTGGGCGTCGCGGCTGTTGCTGACGCAGGTGACCGGCCAGCCCTTCGCGGCCGTGCCCGCGAGCAGGCTGGCGAGTTCCTCGCGGTAACCCGGGTCGTCGAGGCACCGGCGCGGGTCGGCCAGACCAAGAGTTGTGTCCGTCGGCAGGTCCAGGCACAACGCGGCGTGGCCAGCGGCCTTGGCGAGCGCAACACGGAGCCCAGCGCCGCCATATGCGGCGAGGCAGAGCCCAAGGCGGATGGGACCCGCTCGCTGCGTACCGCTCACCGATCTCCTCAGTTGCCCGGCCAGGTTATCGGGCGCTCGGCACGCCGCCCGGGAGTTCGGCCAGCATCGCGCGCAAGCCGTCGTGCGGCGGCGCCGGCTGCCATGAGGTCAGCCCACCTATGCCGGTGAGGTCTGCGCACTCGAGCGAGGAGTATCGCGGCCGTGATGCCCACTGCGTGTCCCGCCGCAGACATGGGGTGACCAATCCCGCGTCGGCGCCGACCAGCTGGTAGGCGGTCCGCGCGAACTCGTACCTGCTCAGCTCGCACGGCCCGGCCAGGTGCAGAACACCGGTGAGCGGCCGCGGGACCGCGGCGATCGCGGCGATCGCGGCGACCACATCGCCCACGTGCAGCGGCGCGAACACCTGGTCGGTCGGGGCGAGCAGTGGCGCGCCGTCGAACGCGGCCTTCAGACAGCGTTCGGCGAACGTGGCGCGCTGGCCCGGTCCGGTCCAGCCGTAAACCAGGCTCACCCGCAGGACCAGCGCGGACCCGCCTGCCAGCAGCAGTTCCTCGGCTCGCGCCTTGACCCGCCCGTAGGCGTTGGCCGGCCGGACCTGATCGCAGGGCCGGTATCGGCCGCTGGTCCCAGGGAACACGTTGTCTGTTGACACCAAGACCGTCGGCGCGCCCGAGCCGGCAACGACGTCTGCCACCCCGCAGTGCACGGCGCGTGCTTGCTTCTCGTGCTGCTCAACCCAGGTCACGTCGCTTGGCCCATGGGTGAGCACCACGCGGCTCGGGCACAGCTCGCGCAGCATCGCGCCCAGCCGCGACCGGCCCGCCTGCTCAGTCAAATCGAGGGCATGAAAGCCGGGCAGGTCTCGCGATCCTCGGGCCACGCAAACCGGCTGGCGCCCGCTCGCAACCAGGCGGCGCCTGAGCGGCGCGCCGATCAGGCCGTGGCCGACAACCAAAACGGCTGGCACGCCGTCAGCTTCCCGCGACGCTGTCCCCGGCGGCCGCGAACCGGTCCAAGCGGCCGATGGGCCCGCCCGGTTGCCAGCTCAGCGCTGGGATATGCGCGTTGACCTGCTCGCCCTCGTCGGTGAGCAGAGACGACGGTGGATGGTACATGTGCAGCAACGGGTCATCGTAGGCGTCGAAGGGCGCGGCGAGGTCGAAGCGGTGCGCGAAGTCGTAGTCCTCGCCTCCCCATCCCTCGTACCGCTCATCCATACCGCCGATGCGGTGGAACGGCCCCGACCGAACCCACACGCAACAGCCTGGTGGGCGGCGAAGAAGGAACCCGCGCAGCCGTTCGGTGTCAGCGGCGGCCGCCCGGCTGTGCAGCCGTTGTCTGATCGCCCCCGAGGTGGCGGCCGAGTCCAGGCACAACATGTTCCGGTACGTGAGGTGGCCACCGGTGCCAGGCGAGCCGAAGCGCGCGGTGTTGCGCGCCAGAAAGTCCCTGTCGACAAGGACGTCGGCGTCCAGAATGCAGATCAGCTCCGCCTCGCCGGGCGTGTTGACGACGCCAACGTTGACGGCCCACGACTTGTTGAAGTCGCCTGGCTTCGCTGCGAACAGATAATGGTCGGCGACTGGGGTGACGGTATGTTCCCACCGGGCCGCCTCGTCAGACTCCACGACCGTGACGTGATACCGCTCACGGGGGAGCGACTGGTCGCGCAGGCCGAGCAGGCAAGCCAGAAGGTTACGCAGACGCATTCCGCCCATGTTGTCGCGGAACGGCACAACGACGAGAACATCGGCGTCCGGGCACCCGCCCGATGGGCTGCCCGGTGCGAACCCGCGCGGCGCGTCGGCTGAGAACTCGAGCAACTCCTCGGCGGACACAGGCAGCGCGTCCGGATCATGCAGCGGGCCGAGGTGATAGCCCACGCGTGAGTTGCACTCCGCCTGCCAGGCGAGATCGAAGATGGCCGCAATGGAGGGCTGCTCGTCATCCCGGTCAAGCAGCGCCGATCGCAGGTCGGCGTACCGCGCGCGGTCTGCGGGCTCATCGAGCAGGCTCCAGCCCAGCGACCGGATGGCTGGGTCCTGGCTCGTCGTGACGGCCTCGACGACGGCCCCGGTCCAGCGGCGGCCCTGTTCCCAGTAGACGATGCTCGCCCGACGCGCGTCGGGATCCGCCGCCACGACCAGGCTGTCGACGACAGCGGTCGCCAGAACGTGACGGTCGGCAGGCTTGCGACGTGGCACCTGGACTCCTAATAAGAGATCGACTTCTGCAGCGAGCCGACGACCCGCACCAGCCAGGCGGCGAGCAAAGCCAGGACGCTGACAGCGCCGAGCGCGGCGGGCAGCCCGACGAGTTCGGCTAGGAAGCCGATGATCGGCGGCGCGGCCACGGCGCCCAAGCCGCTGAGGCTGGACACGATGGTGATCGCCGGGCCCGCGGGCTCGCCACCCAGCGGACCTGCGGGCTCGCCAGCCAGCGGCGCCACGGACGCGCCGGCCAGCCGGCCGGCGATGGAGAACACAACGGGGATGACCAGAGCCAGCCCGATGCCGAGCGTCGCGAACCCGCCGACCGCTACCACGGGATTTCCGATGACCAGAGCCGCCGCGAACCCTCCGCCCGCGAACGTCAGTGACCACCGCACCACCCGCAAGCCGCCCCACCGCGCGACGAAGGCGTCGCCGAGAAACCGCCCGGCCGCCATCGCCAGGCAGTACGCGGCGAAGCCCGATGCGGCGAAGCCCGAACTCGCCCCGAGATTGTCGTGCAAATAGATCGCGCCCCAGTCGCCCGCGGCACCCTCGCCGGCCATCGCGCCCAGGCCAACCAGCCCGAGCAGGACGAGTGTGAGCCTGCAGTCGGCGGGCAGCCGTGCCCAACCGCCCGTGGACGTGCTGCCCTTGGACCTGCTGTCCTTGGACGTGCTGCCCGTGGAGGGGCTGCCGGGCGCGGTGTCACGCGCGGATGGCAGGAGCCACGACGACGCCGCGAGGACGAGAGCCAAGAAAACGAGCGCCACAAGCGAAAAATGCGGCAGCGGGCCCAGGTTGGCAGCAGCGGCGCGGCCGCCAGCCAGGGCCCCTGCGAGCCCTCCGACGCTGTAGACCCCATGGAAAGACGACATGATCGGGCGGCCGACCCGCTCTTGCACGGCAACCGCGTGCGCGTTCATCGCCACGTCTGCTCCGCCAAGAGCGGCGCCGAAGCCGGCCAACGCGAGCCCGAGAACCACGGCGCTTGCCGCCAGAGCCGGGAGCAGCAGCGTCAGGCAGCATAACGCCAGTCCGGCACGCGTCACGGATCTGCTCCCGTACCGCGCCACGAGCTGGCCCGCCACCTGCCTGGCCGCGAGGGCGCCGACCGCGATGCCGAGCAGGGCCAGCCCCAGCGGTCCGGTCCCCGCATGGACGTGCTCCTTGATCGCGGGCACGCGCGACACCCAGTTGCCGAACACGGCGCCGTGTGCGAAGAAGATGACCGCGGTGGCTAACCGGGCTCGCTGGACGCGGCGAACGTCCGTCGCGTGCAACTGCCCGATCAGCATGTCAACCGTTCCGGTGCTGCTCGCTGGAGCGCCACGCCCAGATTGGCGCCACCATATCGAGGGCAGACGACCATGCCCTAGCTGTGTGAAAGTTACACTGCGCAGGGTGGCGCGCCTGGGTAGGAAGGCGACAAGGTGAATCTGGGGCTTGCCGACAAGGTCGCTCTGGTCGCAGGCGGTTCGGCCGGCATCGGCCTGGCGATCGCCGCCGACCTGGTCCGCGAGGGCGCGGCGGTCTGCATCTGCGGCCGCGATCCCGGTCGGCTGAAGTCGGCCCGAACCGAGCTTGACCGGCTGGCCAGCGATTCCGGCGCCGCGCAGCCCGGCGAGCGGGTCGGCGCGAGCCAGGTGGACATCCGCGACCACGCGGCCGCGGCGGACTGGGTTCAGCGGGTCGCGGACGCCCACGGCGCGGTCCACATCCTCGTGACGAACGCAGGGGGCCCACCCGCGGGCCCCACCGACGCCTTCGGCCTCGACGCCTACCGTGCCGCGGTGGAGCTGAGCATGCTGTCGCACATTGGCCTCGTGCAGTCCGCGCTGCCGCTGCTCAAGACCGCCGGGTGGGGGCGTGTGCTGATGATCGCGAGCGAGACTGTGCGTCAGCCGATTCCCGCGTTCGCCCTGTCCAACGTGGTCAGATCCGGTCTGGTCGGATTCGCCAAGACCCTGGTGTGCGAGCTTGGGGCCTGCGGCATCACGGTCAACGTGCTGGCGCCCGGCCACACGGCGACGTCGTCGGTGACCGATGCGATCACCGGCGACACAGACGCGGAACTCAGGCGCATTGCGGTCGAGGCGGGGGTCTCGCTTGGCCGGTTCGCGCGGCCCGAGGAGGTCGCCGCCGCTGCGCTGTTCCTGCTGAGCGAGCGCGCGAGCTTCATCACCGGAACGGTTCAGGTCGTCGACGGCGGCCGCGCCGTAGGGGTCTAATTCGCCGACTCTTTGGGCTATCTTTCGTAATGATCACTAGTGGTACCGCCGTAAGCGTGTCGTCAGTGCGGCAACGCACACACGAGAGGAGCTGGCAGCCGAGACCTCCGGGCCCGGCCTGACTTTGCGGAGGACAACCGGTTCAGGTCACGGCTGACAATCGCACGCGCACGGCTTTCCCTGGTAACACTTCTTGCTTGCTTGCCCATGGTGACATCCAGCCATGGTGACGGACACGGTCAAGCAGAAATCTCCCCGCCGACGCGAACTGCGGCCTCGCATGTTGCTACTTACTCTCCAAGCGGAACCCCCGGAGAGGTCCACAGATGAACGATCCGCACCGGAATGCCAGCGCACCGACTCTTGCACGCGACGGGGAACCGGCCCGAGATGATGCCCAGTTGCTGCGCCGGATAGGTCAGGCCGACGAGAGCGCGATGGCCGAGTTCTACCGGCAGCATGGCCGGGTCGTGTTCGCACAGATTCTGCTGGTGACCGGTGAGCGAACGCTGGCCGAGGAGATCCTGCAGGACACGATGCTCGCCGTCTGGCGCGGGGCGAGGTCCTTCCGCGGCGAGTCGTCGCCGCGTTCCTGGGTAATCGCCATCGCCCGGCGGCAGACCAGGGACCGGCTGCGGGGGGGCCGGCTCCAGGTGGTGGACGACTCCTTCCTTGCCGATCAGCCCAGTCCGGGGCCGGGGCCCGAGCTCAGGGCGCTGGACCGCGCCGAGCTCGCCGAGGTGACGGAGGCGATCCGCCAGCTCACACTGCTGCACCGCGAGGTCCTCGGCCTCGTCTTCGGCACCGGGCTGAGCCTCCCCGAGGTCGCGAGCGTGCTGGAAATTCCCGTCGGGACCGTGAAGAGCCGCCTATCCGCGGCCCGCGGCGCACTCGGCCGGATGCTGGACAAGAAAGGACACGGCCAATGAATCCCAGATCCATACATCTGGACCTCGAGGAACTGCTCAGCGATATCAACGGCGACGCGGTGAGCGAGCGAGTGTGGGCGCACCTCGCCACCTGCGGAAGCTGCCGCGCCGAGGCACGCCGCTGGGAGACCGTGGCCGACGGGGTCCGCGGCCTGGTGGCGACCACCCCGGAGATCGCCCTGCCATCGCTGCCGCGGCGCACCAGGCTGGCCGCGTTGACCGGCCGGGGTCGGCGCGCGATGCTGGCCGCCGGCGCCGCAGCCGCGCTGCTGCTCGCCGGCGGCGGCTACGGGCTGACCACCGCGTTCGGACATGCGGCCAGCCCAGCCGGAACCGGCACCAAGACGGCCGCCCTCACCGCTGTGAAGGGCTGCGCCCGCCTCGTGCAGGCCTACGGGACGCTCGAACAGGTAACCGGCACCAGCCTCGTCATCAAGACCACCAGCGGTCAGCCGGTGACGGTGACCACGTCGCCGTCCACGACGGTGAGCGTGTCCGGAGCCCCGCTGAGCGACATCACTGACGGTGCGTCTGTCATAGTGGCCGGCCCCGAATCCGACGGTACGATCACCGCGCAGAACGTTGCGATCGTAGCGGCCTTCCGGCGGGGCATACCAGAGACACCCCCCGGCATCGTCGCCGTGCATGGAACCGTCGCGGACGCGAGCACCGGCGGCTTCACCGTAGTCACGTCCACCGGAACCAGGGTCCCGGTGACCACGTCGAGCGAAACCGAGGTCGACTTGTTCAATCCCAGCCTGAGCCAGCTGCAGACCGGCGCGAACACCATCGCCGTCGGCTATGCCAGGCCGCACGGTAAGCTGAAAGCGATCGCGGTCCTACAGCCCCCGCCCGGGTGGCACGGCAAGCTGGAGACAGGTGGCTGCTCCCCCGCCTCGATAGACGACGCCATCACCACCGCGCTCGCCTTTGGCGGCTGACCCACAGAGCCAGACGATGGCTGGGCACCGCGGCCGCACGCGGTGCCCAGCCATGGCCGTCACGTCCGAGGTAGTCGCCCACGACCACCGGCGCGACCTGCCCCGGGCCAGTAGAGGTCACCGGGCCGCCCACCCGGTGATGACCGAGTCATCACCGCCCGAACCGGCGATCCACACACCGAACACGTCGTAGAACCGGACACTAGGCATGTCCAGGACCCGGAAGGCCTCGGCGTCGAACGGCGCGGCCGAGGTCTGAATGAAGACCCGTCAGCGGCTTGGCCTCAGCGTCGGCGAGCTCGTCCAGCGCGCTGCAGAGGACGCTCACTCCGCGCAGGTATTCGTCGATCTCGATGTACTCGTCATCGCTGTGATCGAGCGAGCTGTTTCCCGGCCCGTACGCGACCATCGGCATGGACCACCGTTCGGCGACGGTGTTCATGTCCGAGGTGCCGGTCTTGAGCAGCGGCCGCGGCTTTCCCCCGTGTCTGCGTATCGCGGCCGACAGGCACCGCGCCGCGGGGTTGGAGCGGGACACCTGCACCGCCGCTATGGAGCGGACGAGCCGCAGCTCGCCGTCGCCTGCCACGCCGCCAAGCGCAGCGACAAAGCCGTCGGAGTCAAAACCGGGTGGCACGCGGCAGTCGATGTCCAGCCATGCTGACACCGGATCGCCGCGGATCGCGCGAAGCGTGGCGGCAGGCTGGTGGAAGGCACCATGGTCACGATTTGGCCCGAGGATGTCGAGCAATGCCTGCCAGAACGCGGCCGCGACCTCGCTGGCCTTTGGCAGCGGGTTGGTGGAGTGTGTCGGCGGCCGGGTGACCGTGTACTCGAGGTCGAGCTTTCCCTTGTAACCGATGACGACACCGGCTGAGCCGCTCGGCTCACCGATGATCAGCAGGTCCGGCTCTGGGAGGGTGCGGGCGATGTGATGGCCGCCCAGGGACAGGCGTTCCTCCTCGACGGCCGCCACCACGCGGAGGGTCCCTGGGAATCCGGGCTTGCGCGCCGCCGCGCATATCATCGCGGCGAGCGGGCCCTTGGCGTCGACCGCGCCACGGCCATGGAGCCGGCCGCCGCCGCTGCGGCGCACCGGTATGGGCCGCTCAACGGTGTCCAAATGGCTGAGCAGCATCACCGTCATGCCCACGCCGGCGCCGATGTCGCCTATGACGTTGCCGACCTCATCCAGCCGCGCGCTGAAGCCGAATCCGGTCATCCGGTTGCAGACGAGCCGAGCCAGCCTCTCCTCATTGCCGGAACTCGACGGGACGGCGAGCATGTCGTGCAGCATGGCGACGGCGTCCTCGTCGGTCGGCGTCATGATGGCGCCGCCCCGCCAATGACGACAGCGGTGCCAGCGCCGCGCAGCGCCGCGTAGACCGGCCGCGACCTCCGGCCGTCCGCAACCCGCACCTGAGGCACGCCTCCCCGCAGCGCCTCGTAGACGGCAATCAGCTTGCGGTACATGCCATCGCTCGCGGCGACGCCAAGCTCACCGTCATCCGGCAGCTCATATTGCTTGAGCACACTAGTTTCGTCGCGGGCGTCGCGCAGCACGCCGGGCGCGGCTGTCAGCATGAGCAGGCAGTCCGCCCGCAACGCCGTCGCCACCGCCGCCGCGACCCGATCGGCGTCGACGTTGAGCGGCGCCCCGTGTTCGCCAAGCGCGGGCGGCGAGACGACGGGTGTGAGCCCGGCGTTCAGCAGGACGCGAAGCACGGTCGGGTCAGCGGCGACAATGCGGCCGCTGTGGTCGCCGCGGACCACCGTTGTGCGGCCATCGCGCACCGCGCGGCGCGCCTTCTTTCGCGCCGCCCGAAGCAGGCCGGCGTCCAGGCCGGTCAAGCCGACCGCGGGCACCCCTGCCGCGGTGAGGGCCAGCAGAAGCCGTGGCTTGGCGCGGCCTGTCATGGCCAGCGTGAGCACGTCCAGCATCGCCGCGTCGGTGTACCGGCTGGTGAAACCGAGCGGTGACACCAGGCGGCGGCAGCGCACCCCGAGCTGGCCGGCCAGCCTGCTTATGTCGCTGGCGCCGCCGTGCACGACGACCACCTGCCCGCCAGCCGCCCGCAGCCGGGCGACGTCGGCGCACATCTCGGCCACTTTGATCGCTTCGCTGCCACCGCACTTGAGCACGGTCATGCTCACAGCGACGGGACCTCCTCTCAGCGACGCGTCGGCATCTATGGCTGGCGTGGATCAGATTGGGTGCAGGCCAGGGAACTCCAGGCCAAGCCGCTCCGGCCAGCCCATGCGTATGTTGAGGCACTGGACCGCGGCGCCAGCGCCACCCTTCACCAAGTTGTCAAGCGCGGCGATGGCGGTGATCCGGACGCCATCGGAGCTGACAGCGAATCCGACGTCGCAGTAATTGGAGCCGAGCAGCACCTTCGGATCGGGATAGCGGTGGTGACCGTGGCGATGCGCGACGATGCGGACAAAGGGCTCCTCGCCGTAACGGTCCCTGTACACGCGGCGAGTGGTCCGTTCATCCACGGGCGCGCGTGCCCGTGCGTGACATACCACCTGGACGCCGCGCACCGCCTCAACGCCGGTGGCCGACATTGCCACCGCTAGGCCGGTCAGCTGAGCCACCTCCACCTCATGCCGATGCCCGACCGGGGCGAATACCCGCATCGCGCCGCTGCGCTCGGCGTGGGTGTTCGCCGTGCTGTCAGTGTTGCGGCCGGCGCCGGCGCCGCTTGACCCGGTGTGGGCGTCGACCTGCACGTCCGGTTCGATGAGGCGGTCAGCGGCCAGGGGCGCGAGGGCGAGGATGGCGGCGGTCGCTGAGCAACCTGGCACGCTGATCCGATCAGCGGAGCGCAGCGCTGACCGCGCGAGCTCGGGACAGCCGGGAACGAATCCCGCCAACAGCTCGGGCGCGGCGTGCTTGACTCCGTAGCGGCGCTCGTACTCGCCGGGGTCGCGAAGCCGGAAATCGGCCGACGTGTCAATGACGTGCTGTGCGCGCGGCGCCAGCTTGGGCAACAGCGACATGGTCACACGGTGCGGAGTGGCGAACATCAACACGTCGCTGCCGCCGATGTCCTCCACGGTGGAGAACGTCAGGTCGGTCCGGCCGCGCAGGTTCGGATGCACGCTGTCCGCGCGGTGGCCGCGCAGCGTCGCCGATGTCACGTGGGTGACAGCGACCCCGGGATGGCCGAGCAGAAGGCGCAGCAGCTCGCCGCCGATGTAGCCGGACCCGCCGACCACGACCGCCCGGATCACGGCGCCGTCACCTGCCGCATGAGGTGGCCGACGATCTTGTCGGCCACGTCGATCCGATCATTGTGGGCGTCCTGGAAGCCCTGGAACTCCACGGTGTGGTTGACCTCCAATACATGAAGCCGCCCGCCCAGGTCCTCGATGAGGTCCACACCGAGCACCCCGCCGCCGACCGCACGGGCCGCGGCGACCGCCATGTGCTCCAGGTCGGAGGAGACCCGGCAGGGCGCGGAACGAGCGCCACGGGCCACATTCGTGCGCCAGTTCCTGGAGAAGCGATGAGTCGCCCCAAGCACCTCCTCGCCCACGACGATCACACGGATATCCCGGTCCGGCTTCTTGACGAACTCCTGAACATAGATGACCTGGTGAACGGGCGAGGGCAGGGCCGCCCGGTGCTCGAGCACCGCCTGCGCGGAGTCCACGTCGCGCACCAGCGCCGCAAGCCGGCCCCAGGACCCGACCAGCGGCTTGACGACCGCGGGGAAGCCAATCCGGTGAATCGTGTCCAGGGCCGCTTCCGGCGTGAGCGCGACGGCCGTCCGTGGCACAGGCAGGCCCGCTCGCGCCAGCGCGACCGAGGTCAGCAGCTTGTCGCCGCAGACCGCGATCACCTCGGCGGTGTTGACCGTCGGCACCCCCGCCGCCTCGAGCAGGCGGGCCGCGTAAAGCGCTCGGGTGTGGGAGATCTCGCGGCTCAGCGCCGCGGCGTAGGACGGCTGCGGCGCCGCCACGTCCACCTCGAGCCTGCGGGTGTCGACGTGCCGATAGGAGACGCCGCGTCGCTCCAGGGCGGCGAAGATGCGCTTTTCTTCGACCCGGACCCGGGACGCCAGAATCGCAAGCGGCGGCTGCGGCATGCTATTCGCCCCAGTCCTCCTCGATCTCCGGCGCCAGTGAAAGGCTGACTGGCTCGAGGCTTACTACCTCAAGCTCACTGGAGCAGTCCGGGCATTGGACGATCTCGCTGAGCCGCACTGGCTCGGCGAGATCGACCTGGCCCGCGCACTCGGGACACTTCTGGCGCATCGGGGTTTACCTCCGTCGACTTCCGGCCACTCGGCGGCGCGGTCCGGTACGGGCGGCAGCGAGCAGGTCGAGCGCGGTGCCGACAATCTGGTCGTCAGTGATCTTGTAATGACGCAGCAGATGCTCCTGCCCGCCGACCTCCATCGCGAAGGTGTCTGGCATGCCGATCCTGGCGATCCGGGTCGGCGCGCCCTCGGCGAGCGTTTCTGCCACGGCGGCGCCCAGCCCGCCCGACCGCCAATGCTCTTCGACGGTGATCACCGCGACGGCCGACTCGGCCGCGGTCAGCAGGGCCGGCGCGTCCAGCGGCCGCAGGGTGTGCAGGTTGAGAACGGCGGCGCCGATGCCGAACCCGGCGAGCGACTGGCTGGCGCGGATCGCAGCGAGCACCGGGTGCGGCCCGCAGGCCACGATCACGATGTCGTCGCCGCCGCGCAGCCGCTGAGCGGTCCCAACCTCGAACGGCCCCGCGTCGGGCACGGCTCGTTCGATCGGCGGCGTGCCCGCCCTGCCGAGCCGCAGATAAACGGGGCCAGGCACGTTCCACGTTTGCTGCACGGCGAGCCTGGCCTGTTCGGCGCTGGCCGGGATCACGACGGTGAAGCCGGGGAGGGTCCGCATGATGGCGATATCCTCAAGCGCGTGGTGAGTGGGCCCCAGATGGCCCGCCGCGAGCCCACCGTGGGTGCCTGCGATCCGCACAGGCAGCCCGTTATAGGCGATGTCGATCTTGACGACCTCCAGCGCGCGAGTGGTGGCAAAAGTAGCCATGGTGGTGACGAAAGGCACCTTGCCACTTGCCGCCAGGCCCGCGGCGACACCCATCAGATTGTGCTCGGCGATGCCGAGGTTGATGTAACGGTCAGCGGCCGGGCCGAAATCAACGCCGGTGAACAGGCCGGTGTCGCTGTCCAGGCAGAATAACCGGCTGTCTGCCGCGAGCAGGCAGACGAGAGCGTCTCGATAGGCTTCCCGGGTGGACTGTGGCGGTTCGCCCGTCACGACAGATCCCTCTCCCATTGGCTCCGCAGGACAGCAAGGGCGCGCCGGTGCTGCCGGTCGCCAAGCCGGGCGTAATGGCTCTCCCGCCGACCCTCGACGAACGGCAGCCCTCTTCCCTTGACGGTGTGCGCGATAACCGCGGTCGGTCGCCCCGGTTCGGCCGGCACGGCGGTCAAGGTTGACAGCAGCGCGCCCAGGTCGTGCCCATCGACCTCGCGCACCGCCCACCCGAAGCTGCGCCAGCGGTCGGCGAGCGGTTCCAGGGCGACGGTGTCTTCTGTGCGGCCGGTAATCTGCAGCCCGTTGCGGTCGACAACGGCGACCACGTTGTCCAGGGCGAGGCTCGACGTGGCCATCGCCGCCTCCCAGACCGAGCCTTCCTGCAACTCGCCGTCGCCCATCACCACAAAGCAGCGGCGTGGGTCGTTGTCGTGCCGCGCCGCGAGGGCGAAGCCGTTGGCCAACGCCAGACCGTGACCGAGCGAGCCGGTGGGCATCTCCACCCCTGGGACCGCACGCACCGGGTGGCCCATGAGCCGGCTTCCCGGCGTCGCGTAGCCTGCCAGTTCGCCGGCCGGGAACGCGCCGCGCGCGGCCAGCACGGCATACAGGCACACGGCGCCGTGTCCCTTGCTCAGGATGAGCACGTCCTTGTCGGGGGTGGGCGGGCCGCAGGGATCGCCTCGCAGCACCGCGAAGTAGAGGGTAACCAAGATCTCAACCAGCGACATGGCGCCGCCGAGGTGACCGCCCTCAGGCCCGGCGCACATGTTGACGATGTGTTCGCGAACCTGGTGCGTGTAGCCGCTCAGCGGCGCGGCGTCAGCCGCCGCGCAGCCGCAGTCACCGTTGACTGTGGTGGTCACGTCTGTCGGTCTCCTTATCGGGGGCCGGCCGCAAGCGTGGCGATTGTCGGTCTCCTTACCCGGGGCCGGCCGGAAGCGTGGCGATTGTCGGTCTCCTTACCCGGGGCCGGCCGGAAGCGTGGCGATCACGAAATGGCCGGGAAGGTGGACGGCGAGCCCTTCCTCGATTTCGGCGACCAGGCCGGGACCGCCGTCAGGCAGCTCGTCCTGGCCAGCCAGCCGGATGGTCGATGTGCGCTTGTCGAGCAAGGTCGCCGCGGAGCTGAAGTCGCCGACGACCGCGGTGCCCTGCGGCACCATCCGGGTGCGGCTGACCCGGACTCCAGCTGCGTCGAGCCGATCAAGGAACGCGCCCTCGGTGGCCAGCGGCCACCAGTCCCCGGGGTGCATCACGATGCCATCGGCGGAGCCGCCGTGCCACTCACACAGTGCGGCGGCGGCGGTCAGCGTCTGGGCAACGCTGCCGGCCGACTCGGTGGCGGCGCGCACTCCGGGCGTGCGCAGCAGGCCCAGGATGTTGTCCCCGCCGTCACCGTTGAGCAGCGCGTCGTTCTCGGCGGTGCCGAGCCGCACCAGGAGCCGGAAGTCGACGAAGGCGGCGAGAGCCGCAGGGTCGGCCAGGATCTCATGGGGCACGCGCACGGCCGCCTTGATGACCCGGATCGGCGCGCTCGCGACGTCAACCTCGAAGTCGAACTCCGGGGCGGCGGCGGCGGAGTCGGCGTTCGCCGCCAACTCACGGAAAACGATCACCTCGTCGCTGTCGCCCCCGATCACAGCCTTACGGAGCAGATGACGGACGGTGTAGCGGGGCCGGCGTTGCGCGGGAGGGAACAGGTCGCTGATTGACGCACGCAGCCTGAGCCTGGCCTTGTCACCCATCCGGGCCCTGGCAAGCGCGAACTCCTCGCCCGGGCTACGCCTCGTCAGCTCGGGGTCATCCAGAAGCATCCTGACTTCCGTCACGCGTGACTCCGACCTGGGCACCGCGACGGCATCAGCGTCCTAGCCACTGTCCGCCGCGGCTGCCGCCCGGCGTGCGGCAGCCTTGCGCAGCGCGGCGCTCAAAGGCAGTGGGAGCATCCCGCAAAGGATGGGACGGCCCGTCCCATCCTGTCTCACACATCGCAGAGAGAGCTAACAGCAGCATGCGAAAGTCTCGAAGCTTCCGCCGGGCGAGCGGAAGGTGTCGTGCCTTGTGTGACTTGGTCAGGATAGCGTAGGCATCGGAAAGACAGGCAGGAGGGTACGCGGTTCGATGGCCGATCCCCGGCTCTGGTATCGACGATGGGGTTGGTGGCGTGATCAGACCTTCCTGGATGACCTGCGCTCCTCAGCGCGTGCCTATCCGGCCAAAACCGCGGTCGTGGCCAGGCGGGTCGGCGCAGGCGACACCCGGATCCTCAGCTACGCGGAGCTGGAGCTGCTGACTGATCGCTGCGCGGGCGCCCTTGTCGAGCTTGGTGTCCGTCCGGGCGAGATCGTCGCGGTCCAGCTCACCAACCGGTGGGAGCTTGCGCCGCTCGTGCTGGGCTGCATGCGCGCGGGCGCGCGGATCTGCACGCTGTTGCCTGCTTACCGGCGGCGGGAGCTTGAGATCATGCTTGGTCTCACCGAGGCCCGCGTGTTTGTCACCATGGCCGAGCACGACGGCGACCAGCTTGCGAAACTCGGCTTAGCGCTCGCGACCGAACTGCCGGCGCTTGAGCACGTGCTTGCGGCCGACGGGCCGGCCCAAGCTGGCGGGCGTGACTTCAGCGAGCACTTCTTCCGCGTGCCCTGGGAGGAGCGGCACGCCGCGGCTCTCGCGGGCAGGCAGTCCGGTCCCGATGAACCGTTTCTTGTGCTGTTCACGTCGGGCACGACCGGCGAGCCCAAGGGCGCTGTCCACAGCCAGAACACGCTTTACGCTGCCATCCGCGGCGAAGCCGGGGTGTTCGGGCTCGGCGACGACCTGGTCATGACGACGGCATCGGTGTACACGCACTACACGGGTCTGGTGCAAGGCATGCTGATGCCGCTCATGCTGGGCGGGACGATGGTCTTTCAGGATTCACAGGACGGCCCGGCCATGCTGGACCTGCTCGCTCGGCACGGTGTCACGTTCCTTTACGCGGCGCCGTGGTTCCTCAGGAACCTGCTTGACGCCCATCACGCAACCCCCACGGACCTCGGGAGACTGCGCTTTTTGGTCAGTGGCTCCGCGCCGGTCCCACCGCAGCTCGTCAAAGAGGTCAAGGACACCTTCGGGCTTCGGCTGTTCTCGCTGTGGGGGATGGTGGAGAACGGCCCGGTCACGATCAGCCGTCCGAGCGATCCGCCGGACTGGGCGGCGCACAGCGACGGCAGCCCGATCTCAGACATGCAGACGCGGATTGACCCCATGCCTGGCCAGCCCGATGGCGCCGGCCTGCTGTGGGTGCGGGGCCCGACGCAGTGCCTCGGCTATTTCCGGCGTGACGAGCTGTACGCGGCTCAGCTCGACACTGACGGCTGGTTCAACACCGGCGACCTGGCCCGCCCTGACGGCCGGGGCGGGATCCGCATCACCGGGCGCGTCAAAGAGATCATCTTGCACCATGGGGATATCGTGCCGGTCACCGAGATCGAGGCGATCATCCAGCGCCACCCGAAGGTGCGCGAGGTGACGCTCGTCGGTCTGCCAAAGGGCGAGGGTGAGGACGAGACGATCTGCGCTGTCGTCGCGCCGGTGAGCGAGCCCGTCAGCCTGACCGAGATAGCGGAGCATTTGCGCGCCGCGGGAACAATGCGGCTCTACTGGCCGGAGCGGCTCGAGTTGGTGGACGCCCTGCCGAAGACGACGACCGGAAAGGTCCGCAAGGTTCAGGTGCGGGAACGGCTGATCGAATCACTGGGCGGCGCGACCGGAGGCGGTCGCCCATGAGGGGCGTGCTACCAGTTCTACAATCGCGGAGAACCAGGTGAAACCGGCGCCGATCCCCACAAGCATGACCCTGTCGCCGGGATTCACGTGACCCGTCTCAACGAGGTGGGCCAGCCCGGTGAGCTGGTCGGCGGCGCCGACGTGGCCGGTGCGCCTGCCCCATTCCCACGTCGTGACCGCGAGGTCCAAGCCGAGCGGCTCGAGGTAGCTGCGGCGAAGCCCGGCGAGTCCGATGTTCGGGAACACCACTCGAGCGATGTTGTCAAGCTTGAGCTCGGCCGCGGCGAGCGCCTGGTTGACCGACTCGGTCAGGCCGGCGATGGTCCGGCGCGCCCCCTCCGCGGCACCGATCTCGCCCAGATAGGTGTGCCGCCGGGCGCGCAGATCCACGGGCCAGCCGGCGTGCCCGCTCACCGGCCCGAACGGCTCGCCGGCTCGGTGCATTTCTTCCAGCCGACTGTCGCTGATCGCCGCGACGGCGAGCAGCCGGGCGAACCCGCCGCCGCTCGCGAGCACCACGGCGGCCGCGCCGTCCCCGTAGACAATGCCGGGCAGGCCGCGCCACCGGTCAAAGCCCGGCGCCTGATACCGGTCGGCGACGGTGACAAGCGCAGCGCGCCGAGACGGATCGGCGGCAAGGTAGGAGGCCGCGAGCTCGACTCCGGCGAGCGCGCCGTTCGACATCTGCTGCATGTCCATTGCGGGCGCGCGTCGGCCGCTGCCGCCGAGAACGTTGCGGTGGATGTAGGAGGCGGTCGGCCAGTAGTCCACGCCCTGAAACCAGACGGAGGCGTGCAGCACAAGCGCGACGTCCTCGGCAAGAAGGCCAGAGCGCTCCAGCGCGAGCCGGCCGGCGCGCACCGCCATCTGCGGGGGCGCCTCGCGCTCGGCGATGGCGACGGACACGTAGGCGTTCGCCGCCTGCTCCTGCTCGTCGTAGGCCCCGCTCGCGACGGCGTCGGTGACATTCGTCGTGGGCGGCAGCCAGCTCGCGATCCCCGCGATGAAGATCTCCTCGCAGCGCATCGAACTCCCTGCAGCCGGACCGCGTCAGGACTGATCCTACGTCGATGTGTCAAAACACGAGGTTCCGTGAAATGGATCATGATCACGAGAAGAAAGCCGTGACGGCCGACGCGAAGGAGGCTGACGACCACCTCGTGCCATTGCCCGGCAGCCAGTGGGCGGTCTGGCGGGACGCGGTATTGCGCAGCACCGGATTTCCTGCCGACGGCCTCGACCGCTTCGCCGCGCCCGAATGCGCGGCCGTCGCCGACGCCTGCCTGAGCGGGCGGTCCAGCAGGCAGGAATTCGAGTCCGCCTACGCCGCGGCGTGCGCCGATGCGGCCGTCACCGCGGCCGCCATCGCCGCCGACCCGCTCTTCCGCGAGGCGCTCACCTGGCAGAACCCGGTGGCGGCGAGTGTGCTTGCCGCGCTCCCCCGCGAGGCCGGGCATCGCGACGCCGGTCTTCGCGACGCGCGGCACCAGCGCAAGAAATGGCGGAAACGAGCCGACGTGGTCGCGCGTTACTGGCAGCGCTACTGCGGCAAGAACGACACGATCGGGTTCTTCGGCCCGGTGAGCTGGGCCACGATCGACCCGCGCGGACCGGCGGTGACCCTCCGCCGCGGACCGGGGCTCGTCCGCTCCCGCGAGGTCTGCTATGAGTACTGGGCGCTGGAGGCGTACGTGCGGCGGATCGCCGCCGACCCGGTGGTTCGGCCCTGGCTGCCTGTCGGTATCCACCCTCATCTCACCCTTGAGGCGCCGAACCGGCAGGTGCTGCGCCCAGGCCAGCCGCCGCTGCCGCTGTCGGACGCCGAGGTCGAGGTGCTCGCCCGTTGCGATGGCCGCCGACCCGCGGCCGACATCGCCGCCGCGGCGGTCTCGGCCGACGTTGGACTGGCTGGCGACACCGACGTCTTCGACGTGCTCGGCGCGTTGTGCGCCAAGCAAGTGGTCTGGTGGGGAGTGGACCTGCCGCTGAACCCACGCGCCGACGGAGTGCTGCGGGCGACGCTGGCCGGGGTGGGTGACCCCGCGGCGCGCGAGCGGGCGCTGGCCGGGCTGCGCCGCCTGGACACCGCCCGAGCCGCGGTCGCCGCCGCGTCGGGCGACCCCGACGCGCTGATCACGGCGCTCGGCGAGCTGGACGCCGAGTTCGTGGCCGTGACCGGCGCCGACCCGCAGCGACGCAAGGGCGAGGCGTACGCAGGCCGCCGGGTGTGCTACGAGGAGACAGTCCGCGACGTGGACGTGACCTTCGGGAGCGCCATTCTCGACGCGATAGCGGATCCGCTGACCACCGTGTTGCTTCCCGCTGCGCGTTGGCTGTCAGCCGCGCTCACCGACGCATACACGATCGCGTTCCGCCAGCTGTATGACACGCTGATCCAGCCCGGCGCCGACGGAGTTCCGCTCGGCAGCTTCTGGCAGCCGGCGTGGGAACTCGCGCGAGGTCGCGGGCCGAGACCGGTGGACGCCGTCGCCGCCGAGTTCCGCCGCCGCTGGACCGCGCTGCTCGGGCTGGAAAAGCTCCCGCCCGGGGTTCACCGGGTGAGCGCGCGCGCCGCGGACATGGCGAAGGACGCCGCCCGGGTCTTCGAGGCGGCGGGCCCTGGCTGGGCCGGGGCCCGGATCCACAGCCCGGATCTGCACATCTGCGCGGCCAGCGTGCAAGCCCTGGCCCGCGGCGAGTTCACCGTGGTGCTCGGCGAGATACACACGGCATGGCCGACGCTGGACAACGCCGTGTTCGTCGACCGCCACCCCGACCCCGATCGGCTGCGGGCGGCCGCCGCGAGAGACATTGGGCCGCAGATCCGGCCGCTTTACCCGACCGACTGGCCGCGCTATACGGCACGGATCGCCCCGGTGCTTGGCGTCACCGATCACCAACTCGCCTTCGCGCCAGCGCCCGGCGCCGACCCGGCCCGCGTGCTGCCGATCACGGCCCTCACCGTGGCGGACTCCGACGGTCAGCTCGTCGCCGTGGGCACCGACGGGTCGATGCGGCCATTGGCAGCTGTCTTCGCGCTGCTGATCGGCTGGCTCGCGGCGGCGGCGTTCGACCTGACAGGCGGCGCCGCGCATTCCTCCCGCATCACGGTCGATCGGCTGGTGATCGCGCGCGAGACGTGGCGGACCACGATCGGCGACGCTGGCCTGGCCGATGCGGGGACGCGGCCGGAGCAGTACCTCGCTGCCCGGCGCTTGCGTGCTGCCCTTGGGCTGCCCGAACGTGTCTTCGCGCGGATCGCCACCGAGATCAAGCCGGTATACGTCGACTTCACCAGCCCCCGCTACCTTTCTGCCTTCTGCACGATGCTGCGTTCGGCGGCGATGACCGCGGGCGACAAGGCCGCGGTGGCGTTCAGCGAGCTGCTGCCGACGCCTGAGGATGCATGGCTGACCGACGCGACTGGTCGGCGCTACTTCTCCGAGCTGCGGATCCAAGTCCGCGACCCCATGCGCGCCAGGCCCGTGCCGGCCGCGCCACGCAAGCCGACCGGGCCCGCGCAAGCCGGGCGGGCCGGCCCGGCCACACCCTGACCGGTCATGACCTGGCGCTTCGCGCCGGGGTGCCGGTGAGGCGGCGCGCCCGGTTGGTGCGCCCCACGACCAAGGTCGCGACCAGCGTTCCGGCCGCGAACACCGTCCCCGCAGCGAAAGCGCTACCGATGCCGTGCACCATGATGTGCCGCGCGTGCGGATTGGTTGCGGCATCGGCCAGCGGGCGCGCGGCCGTGGTCTTGCTAGTGATGCTGAACACGGTGACGAGAACCGCGACGCCGAGCGAGCCGCCGACCTGCTGCATGGTCTGCAGGAGACCGGACGCGGCGCCGGTTTCCTCAGGCCGCACCCGGGACAGCGCGGCGAAGGTCGTCGCAACGAACAGGATGCCAACGCCCGCTCCGGCGAGGACGTTGGGTCCGAGCACTCCAGATATGAACGTGCTGGTGTCCGAGATCTGAGCCAGCCACACCATCCCAACGGTTGTGACGACCGCACCGGTCACCATGACCGGCTTCGCGCCAACCCGCTGGACCAGCGGAGTGGTCGTCCGGCCGAGTATGACGTAGGGAATCGTCGACGGCAGGATGGCCAAGCCGAACTCGAACGGGCTGAAGCCGAGAACATCCTGCAGGTAAAGGGTGAGGAAGAACATCATTCCGCTCATCGACGCCGTGAGGAGCATCCGCGCGAGATACGTGCTCGCCCGGGTGCGATCGGCGAACAGGTGCAGCGGCGTGATGGGCTGGACCGCGCGGGTCTCGATCACAATGAACAAGGCGAGCAGGACCGCGGCGACGGCGAAGGCGCCGACGGTCACGTGATCACGCCAGCCATTGGACGCGGCCCGGATGAACCCGTAGACCAGCGAAACCAAGCCGACGGTCGACACCAGCGCACCGCTCAGGTCGAAGCGCCCCGGCCGGCGCTGCGACTCGTCGAGGAACGCGGGCGCGAGCACGACGATCGCGGCACCGATCGGGACGTTGATGAAAAAGACCCACCGCCATGACGCCCAGGCGGTGAGCACACCGCCCAGGATCAGGCCGATCATCATCCCGGAGGCCGATGTCGCCGCGTAGACGCCGAGCGCGCGGGCACGTTGCGCGCCGTGCCTGAAGGTCGTCATGAGCAGCGCGAGGGCGCCGGGGGCGGCGAAGGCGGCGCCGACCCCTTGACCAGCGCGAGCGGCCAGCAGCCAGGTTCCCGACATCGCGATGCCGCCGAGCAGTGACGCGAGGGTGAACAGGCTCACGCCGATGACGAAGACGCGCCGTCGGCCGAGAATGTCGCCGGCCCGGCCGCCGAGCGGCAGCAAGCCACCGAACGCGAGCGTGTAAGCGTTCACTACCCAGGACAAATCAGCGGGCGAGACACCTAAGCTGGCTTGGATCCTCGGCAGGGCGATGTTCACGATGGTGGCGTCCAAGACCACCATCAGCTGGCAGGCCACGATGATGACGAGCGCCACCCGGAGCCGGCCCCGCAGTTCCCCCTGGCCAGCCGAGGCGTCTTCGGCCACGTCAGCGGTGCTAGCCGTGCCGTCGTGGGCATCCCCGGCGGAGATGATTCGCTCAGCCATGACAAACCGTTCTGCACGACGATCGCACGAAGGAAGGAAAGCGCGCCTGCCCAGACCTACCCAGGCCGGGGCGATCAGAACCCATCAACCCGCGTGATCAGGGCTTCCTGGCGACACCTGCGCACGCCAACCGCAGGACGGGGTAGTCGTCGACGCTCGGTGTGCCCGGGTCAGGACGCCATTCGGGGACGAGCACCAGGCCGGGTTCGACGAACTCGAGCCCGTCGAACAGTCTGCGTATCTGCGTCCAGGTGCGAAACTGTCCGCGCCCCAGCCCCTTGTGCAGCGCGGCCTGCACGTCGGCGATCGCGGGGTCGCCGCTGTCGAGCAGGTGGTGGATGAACACATAACTGCCGGAAGGAAGATGGCGGCACAATGCCTCCACAAGCTCGGCGGGTTCTTCCTCGTCGAGGATGTGGTGCAGGATGCCGCACAGCAGCAGGCCGATCGGCCGATCCAAATCAAGGTGCCGCCGCACATCCGGATGCCCGAGAATTCCTGCAGGAGAACGGAGGTCACCGTCAACGACGATGGTCGTGGCGCTGTCGGCGAGGAGCGCGTGCGCGTGGCCGAGAACGACGGGATCGTTGTCGACATAGACCACGTGAGTCGACGGCGCGATCCGCTGGGCGATCTCGTGCACGTTGTCGGCCGTGGGGAGCCCTGACCCGATGTCGATGAGCTGCCTAATGCCGGCCCCTTCGAGCAAGTAGCGGACCACCCTGCCAAGCAATGCGCGTTGCGCGCGTATGCCGACCTGCACGCCTGGCAGCAACGCGATGATCTGATCACCGAGGGCCCGGTCGGCGGCGAAATTGTCTTTCCCGCCGAGGAGATGGTCGTACACGCGGGCGATATGCGGCTGCGACGGATCGAACGCGAGTGGAAGCTTGGGGTCGGCCACCGACTGATCCTATTGAAATGGCCTACGGCACCGCCCGGCGAGGCCGCACCTGGCTGGACTGGCGGACGACCAGTTCAGGCTCGAAGATCACCTGACGGTGCCGGTGGGTCTCGTCGCTCCGCGCATCTCGATGGATGCGAGCACCCGCCCGCGCGTCGGCGCCGCGACGATGTCCGGCCGGTTGAGGACGTTGGAAACGGTGGCGACCGAGACTTGGGCGTGCGCGGCGACCTCCTTGATACCGACGGGCGCTGTCACGGGCCATCCTTTCTGACTGGCTGCCAGTGTCACGGGGTGGTTGGAACGTGTCAAATCTCTCGTTCAGCCCGAGGCGATCCGGCCCGCGGCCGCCTGCCACGCCGCGCCGTCTCCGGCCGGGTCAAAGCGGCGCACTGGCTGGGTGTCGCGCAGCAGCGCCCGCATGCCGCCGAGATCGCCTGGCCCGGCACGGAGCGATCTGGCCTGGACGAGGATGTTGCCGAGTGCCGTCGCCTCGGCTGGCCCGGCCTCGACAGGGATGCCGCACGCGTCGGCGGTGAGCTGGCAGAGCAACTCGTTGCGCGCGCCGCCGCCGACGATGTGTACGACGTCCACGTCGTGGCCGGACAGCTCCTGAACCTGATGGAGCGTGCGGCGGTAGGCCAGCGCGAGGCTGTCCAGGATGCAGCGCACGGTCTCGGCCGCACCGCGGGTCGGTCGCTGGCCGGTGCGGCGACATTGCGCGGCGATCCGGGCCGGCATGTCGCCTGGCGGGAGGAAGGCAGGGTCGTCCGGGTCGACGACGGCCGCAAGCGGCGGCACCCGGGCCGCCTGTTTCAGCAGCGTCCGCAGGTCCGCGGGCCGCCCGGCACGTTCCCAGGTTCGTATCGACTCCTGGAGCAGCCACAGGCCCACGATGTTGCGCAGGTAGCGGATCGTGCCGTCGACCCCCTGCTCGTTGGTGAAGCTGGCCATCCTGCTCGCGTCGGTCAAAACGGGCCGATCCAGCTCGACGCCCACCAGCGACCAGGTGCCGCATGAGATGTAGGCGAACCGCCTGCCGCGGGCTGGCACCGCCGCCACCGCCGAGGCTGTGTCGTGCGACCCCACCGCGACAAGCGGCACCCGCCCGGGCAGCTCGGCGTCCGCTCGAACGGCGGGCAGCAGTGGCCCTATCTCCTCGCCCGGCTGACGTAGCGGGGGGAAAATCCGCGGCGGGATCCCGAGTTGCTCCATCAGAGCTGTGGCCCACCCGCGCGCCCGGATGTCATAGAGCTGCGTCGTGGAGGCGTTGGTGACTTCCGCCCCTATCTCGCCGGTGATCCAGTATGCCAGCAGGTCGGGAATGAGCAGCAAGGTGGCAGCCGCCTGCAGCTGTGGGCTGCCCGCGGCAGCGGTGAGCTGGCAGACCGTGTTGATGGCACGCTGAGCAGCGCCGGTGGTCGCGTAAAGCCGCTGCGGGCAGACCTTCGCAAGCACCTGCTCGACCGCTCCCGCGGTGCGCCGGTCCCGGTAGTGCACCGGGTTGCCGAGCAGCGCTCCCGCGCGGTCGATGAGGCCGTAGTCTACGCCCCACGAGTCGATGCCGACGCTGGCGAGTTCAAACCTGCGCCCCGCCGCGCGCAGGCCAAAGATGACGGCCTCATACAACCGCAGGACATCCCAGTGCAGCGTGGTGAGCACCAGGACAGGCACGTTGGCGAACCGGTGAACCTCGGTCAGCTCCACACGGCCCCGCCCGACCGTCCCGACGGCGACACGCCCGCTCGAGGCGCCGAGATCAACTGCCGCGACCGAGGTGGGCGCGCTCCTAGCGGTCATCAACGGCCATCCACCACCTGACCACAGGCTCAGCGGAGAAAGGGTACCCCGGCGTCCACCGGGACGTGCAGGCCGGTTGCTGTTAGTCAGTCTGAACGGCACGCCTACAGCTCGCGGGAGGCCCAGCCGTCAGAACCCGAGCCAGACCCAGGTCCCGATCGGCGCCAACCCATGCGATATCGTGATCACGTACGAAGCTAGGCAGGAGACGGTGGCGGCACCCGATGGTGGATTGGCCGAGCGAGCACCGGCTTAGCGGCCGGTGGCGCGATCAAACCTTTCTTGATGATCTCCGTTCCGCGGTTCAAACTCATCCCGCTAAACCCGCGGTGGTGGCTAGGCGCGTCAGCGATTCGAGTACTCGCACTCTCAGCTACGCCGAACTGGCTCAGCTCACTGAGCGCTGCGCGGTTGCCCTCGCCGAGATGGGCTTAGAGCCTGGCGATTTCGTCGCCGTGCAGCTCAGCAACAAATGGGAAATCACCCCCCTTTTCTTCGGCTGCCTGCGGGCGGGCGTGCGTTTGTGCCCGCTTGTGCCCATGTACCGCCGGCGGGAGCTGCGGACGATGCTCGGCCTCACCGAGGCGCGCGCGTTCATCACCATGGCCGAGCTGTACGGCGAACCGAGCGGCCGGCAAGCCATGGAGCTTGCGGCCGAGCTGCCCGCGCTCGAGCACGTCCTCGTGGCGGACGGGCCCGCGCCCGAGGGAGCTAGGTGTTTCGAGGACTTCTTCTTCGGCACGGCCTGGGAAGATCAACGCACTCCCCCGCTGGACCGGCGGGAATTCGGCCCGGATGATCCATTTCTGGTGCTTTTCACGTCAGGCACCACCGGCGAGCCGAAGGGAGTCCTGCACAGTCAAAACACCTTGTTCGCGGCCATCCGTGGCGAGGCAGACAGGTTCGGTCTCGACGAAAGCCTCGTCATGGCCGCTGCCTCGGTCTGCACGCATTACACCGGCTTCGTGCAGGGCATGCTCATGCCGCTGATGCTGCGCGGCACGATGGTCTTTCCCGACACCCTCGGCGGCCCTGCGGTGCTCGACTTGATCGAAGATCAAGGAATTACGTTCCTTTACGCCGCTCCGCCGTTCCTTCGCGACCTTCGTGACGTGCAGCGCGCGTCGCCGCGCAATGTGAGCAGTCTGAAATGGCTGGTGAGCGGCTCCTCGCCGGTCCCGCCGCAGTTCGTCGACGAGGTGCGAGACGACTTCGGCGTGCGCCTGCACGCGCTGTGGGGGATGACGGAGAACGGGCCAGTCACCATCACTCGTCCCGCCGATCCACAGGACTGGGCAGCTCACAGTGACGGAAGCCCGATCGCCGGCATGGAGGTCCGCATCGATCCAATGCCCGGCCAGCCCGACGGCACCGGCCGACTGTGGGTGCGCGGGGCGGCACAGTGTCTTGGCTACTTCAGGCGGGACGACCTGTATTCGTCGCGGCTGGACGCCGATGGCTGGTTCGACACCGGCGACCTGGCCCGGCCAGATGGCCGGGGCGGCATCCGGATCACCGGGCGGGTGAGCGACATCTTGCTGCATCACGCGTTCATCGTCCCCACGCCGGAGATCGAAGCGCTGATCGAGCGTCACCCCAAGGTCCGCGAGGTGGCCCTGGTCGGGCTGCCCGACGGCGACGGCGACGAGGCCATGTGCGCGGTTGTCGCGCCTTACGGCGAGACCGTGACTCTGGCGGAGATCCGCGAGCACCTGCGCGACGCGGGTGCGATGGAGTGGTACTGGCCGGATCGCGTTGAGATGATGCAGGCGCTGCCGAAGACTCCCACCGGTAAGGTCCTCAAGTCCCGCCTGAAAAAGCAGTTCGCCGGGGTCTAACCAGCGTTCGCCGCCGATGCCGCGGCCCTTGGTTGGCCAGACGTTCGGCGCAATGCTTGCCGGGTGGCAATGAGCTACGGCGGCGCGACCGCCGAGTACTACGCACGCTTCCGACCCGGCTACCCGCCTGACCTGGTTCGGGCACTCGCAGCGGCGCTCTGACCGGCGAGGACCTCGTGCTCGACGTGGGCTGCGGCACTGGACTGCTGACCCTTCCGCTGGCAGCCCATGCGCGCGCGATCATCGGCATGGATCCAGAGCCGGATATGCTCAGCCGCGCCCGCCAGGCGGCTGCGCAACAGGCAGTCGCCAATGTCGTCTGGATCCTTGGCGCCGACACCGACCTGGAAAGGTGGCGTCAGGTGCTTGGCGACCACGCGCTCGCCGCGGTGACCATCGCCGACGCGATTCATTGGCTGGATGAGAGCGAGCTGTTCACTGCGCTGCGGCCCGCGTTGCGCCCCGGTGGCGCAATCGCGATCGTTACCAACGGCACGGCGCTATGGCGGCAGGACAGCGAGTGGTCGAGGGCGCTGCGCGCGTCCCTGGAGCAGTGGTTCGGCGCTGCTCTTGACGCCGGCGCCGTCACCGGCGCCGATACCGAGACCGGCAGGCGCCAGCGCCACATAACGTCGCTGCGCGAGGCCGGCTTTGCGGAGATCGACGAAGTCGTCGAATGCTACGCCCACGACATCGATTTCGATCGCCTTGTGGGCACCCTCTATTCCGCGATGTCCGCGAAAACCATGCCGACGGGGCGCGAGCGTCGCGGCTTCGCCAGGCATCTCCGCCGGGCGCTGGCACCGGAGACCAGCTTCACCGAGCAGGTGCGCGTCACGGCACTCGTTGGCCGATCACGCTGACCGGCACCCCGTCGCGCCGGGGCGCCCAGACGGGCGCCCCGAACCCGGGTGTCAGCAAACGCTCACGTGTCGAACGCCGGGGCCACTGCCTGTTCTGCGACTCGCGATAGCTGAATCCCGAATCGCCTCTCCCATCCAGCGCGGGCGGTCCGATATTCGCGGATCGCCTCATGGTGGGTGCCAGGCACGGGTCCGACGCCGAGCGGGCTGAGCAGATGCCGGTGCAGCTTGCTGAGTTCAGCCGCGAGGACGTCCCTTCTGCCGGCCGCCGGCTTCGACCACAACCACAGCGCCCAGTCCCAGAAATGATCGTCGATTCCGGCGAGCGTCGACGCGGTCACCTGCCAGGGCGGCGGCAGGGCGGCGTGCGGCTGATCGAAGATCAGATCTATCTTCACGGCGGCGCGGGCACAGATCGATGGTCCCCCACACGTCGTGGCAGAGTTCCGGCGGGCCGCACCGGCGGTCCTGGGCGGAACAGCGGAGGGCCACCGCTGCCACAAGCGTGGAGCAATCGGCCCGCGCGCGATCACCGGCATCGCCGTTGCTTGGGAGAGAGCCTGATCTGTTGCAATGGGGGCGTGTGCACGGCCATCCTCAGCATCGAACCAGGCGACCCGGTGCTGCTGGCCGGGATCCGCGACGAGTTTTTTGACCGCGCCTGGCTGCCACCGGGGCCGCACTGGCCGGACCATCGCGGCCTGATCGGCGGCCGGGACCTGCTGGCCGGCGGAACGTGGCTGGCGCTGGCGCCTGCCGAGCGGCGGGTGGCGTGTGTGCTCAACGGGCGCGGCAGGATGGCGCCCGTCACGTCCCGGCGGTCCAGGGGGGTGCTGCCCCTGCAGGTCGCGGCCGACGGAATGCTCGAGCGCGCTCACCTGGTCGATTTCGATCCATTCCACCTGCTGAGCGCACAACCCGGGTTGGCTGTCCTGTGGAGCTGGGACGGCGAGCGCCTCACGGAGCGTGAGCTTGCGGCCGGCCTGCACATCGTGGTGAACAGCGGTCTGGGCGGCGATCTGCCTGCGCGCGCCGCATCAGGACCGGCGCGCCCTGGAAAGCGCGACGACCGGAGTGCGATTGAGAGTCGGCATGAACAGGCCCGCATCGCGCACTTCTTGCCGCGGCTTCGCGCCGCACCGCGCCCTGTCCCACAGCACGGCGGCACGGCCGCGCAGGCCTGGGGACCGTGGCTGCCCCTGATCAACGGCGACGGCATCCCCCCGCACGACCCGCGGGCGCTGATCGTGCGGCACGATCTCAGTGGCGAGCGGACCTGGGGCACCACGTCGATCTCGCTGGTCGCGCTGTGGGAGGACGGGATGCGATATGACTTCACCGGCGCCCCGGGCGGTGCGGCTGCCTGGTACGCGGTGCGGCTAGGATCGCCTTGGCGTGAATCTGGCTCGCAGTGCCGATGAGTTCGCGGCCGCTGCGGCGTCGTAGCTGGTGACATGGTTGAGGACAGTGCGAGAGAGGAGCCACCATGCCAACACGAGAGTCGGCCCCCATCGGGGCGCCGTGCTGGGTCGATCTGATGACCTCCGACACCGAACGCAGCCGGGCGTTCTACTGCGAGCTGTTCGGCTGGACGGCTGAGGAACCCGCCCAGGAGTTCGGCGGTTACTTCAACTTTAGGAAGAATGACGTCCGAGTGGCTGGATGCATGGCAAGCCAGCCCAGCTCGGGCATGCCCGACGCCTGGTCGGTCTACCTCGCCGTCGATGACGCCCGCAAGACCCTCGAACTCGCCACCGCCGACGCAGGCCAGGTCGTCGTCCCTGCCATGGATGTCGCCGATCTCGGCACCATGGCTGTGGTCACCGACGCCGGGGGCGCGGCCATCGGCATCTGGCAGCCCGGCCGCCACCAAGGGTTCGGCCTGTTCGGCGAGGCGGGCACCCCAAGCTGGTTCGAGCTGAACACCCGCAACTACGAGGCCGCCGTCAGCTTCTACCGTGACGTGTTCGGCTGGGACACCCACTCGGTGAGTGACACCCCGGAATTCCGCTACACGACGCTCAAGCATGGGGACAACTGGTTGGCCGGGATCATGGACGCGTCCGGCTACCTGCCCGAGGGCATCCCAGCGCACTGGTCGGTCTACTTCGGCGTGGACGACACCGACGTCGCGCTGGCAAAGATCACCCAACTCGGCGGCACCACCCTCAGGCCCGCGGAGGACACCCCATATGGCCGCCTCGCGACGGCGGCTGACCCGACTGGCGCTCAGTTCAAGCTCGTCGCTCCGAACGAGGCCATGCCCGCGAGAAGCGACACGAACTGAGGCGCTCGCTTCGGCAAACGACGTGCTCGGCCGGTGGCGCCTCGCCCGAGGCGCCACCGGCCGAGCAACCGAGCGCGGCGGTCTTGCGTGCTCTCGTCGGCGGGCCCACTGCGGCAGGCTTGGATCATGACCTCATCGTTCCCCGAGCCCACCGTTCCCGCGCGCTCGCGCGCGGAGGTCTTCCTCGGATATCTCGACTACTTTCGCGCCAGGATCGTGACCAAGCTCGAGGGCCTGCCTGACCGGGAGTTGCGCCGTAGCAAGCTGCCGTCCGGTTGGGCGCCGATCGAGCTGCTCAAGCATCTCGCCCACGTCGAACTGCGATGGCTCGAGTGGGGGTTCCAAGGCCGCGAAGTGACCGACGCCTGGGCCGACAGCCGCAACGGCCGCTGGTACGTGGCCGCCGACGAGACGCTCGCCGACCTCACAGCGGCCTTACGCGCCCAGGCCGAACGCAGCCGGGCGATCATCGAGTCCCACGACCTCGCTGACATCGGCGAACCCAGCGACAGATGGGACGGCGCTGACCCCCCTGAACTTGACCGGATCCTGTTTCACCTGCTCCAGGAGTACGCGCGCCACCTCGGCCAACTGGACATCGTCTGCGAACTGGCGAGCGGCCAGAGCGGGGAGTGACGACACACCCCACCGTGCGGGCGACCGATGCTACTGTTCCCAGCGAGGAGGCGCCGCCATGAGTCGGTGGATTTTCGAGCCCGGCCATACGGGCGCCGGATTTCGTGCCCGGCACATGATGGTCACCTGGGTGCGGGGGTTTTTCAAAGACATTCACGGCTCGATCCAGCTCGACTGGGAACGCCCGACGGACACGACTTTCCAGGGCGAGATCGATGCCACCAAGGTGTGGACCGGTGAGCCTGCCCGTGACGCTCATCTGCGCAGTGAGGATTTCCTCGACGTCCAGCATCACCCGAAGATTACTTTCACCGGCCGGGTGACCGAGCGCACCGGCGATATACACGCCAAAGCCAGCGTGGACCTGACCATTCGGGGGATCACCCAGCCGGTGATAATGGACGTGGCCTACCTGGGCCAGTGGGAAACGCCATTCTGGGTTGACAGCGAGAATCGCGGGACGCTGCGGCGGATTGGCCTCGAGGCCATGGGAACCATTAACCGGCATGACTTCGGCGTCTCCTGGCAGGACAACCTGCCGGGCGGAGGCGTGGTGGTGAGCAACGACATCGCCTTTACCCTGGACGCCGAGGCGATCCTTCAGGAAGACCTTGAGCGCACTGGCGCGATTTCCTACTACCGCGACTAGGGCGGCTTTGACCGTCAGCGGCGCCGACGCGCCATTCACGCGAAACGCGTCATGCCCATTTCGGTTAGCTTCGGATCGGACGGCAGCGGTTGGCCTTCGCCGGTCGGCAAGAACCCGCACCGTTCGTATAGACGGCGAGCCGAGTCGTTGGTCGCGGTCACCCACAGATGCACGCGAGGGGCGGCCTTCTCCCGTGCCCGGTCGCAGACGGCCTTGACGAGCGCGTCGCCAGCCCCGTGCCCGCGCGCCCGAGGGTCCACCCACAGCGAAACAAGCTCCACCGTGCCAGGCTCGGCTTCAAAGCAGGCTGCAATTCCCACCGCTTCGGCATGAAGTTCTCGAACATAGGCGAGGAAGGTCGCGCCGCGGGTGATCCTGCGCCGCCAGTCGGCCACGCCGAGCGCGATCTCCTCCGCGTACGTCGACCCGAACGCATACGGAGCATCCCGCAACGCCGCTAACCGAACGTCGCGCATCGCCCGCCAGCCGTCCGGGCCTACCTGGCGCACCTGCACCATGGCACATGGTCACTCCGCGGCGGGAGTGGCCGCAACCGGTTATCCCCGCACGGCGGAGCAGACTGGGCGAATGTCATATTCCGCGCTCTCGCACCTGGAATGCGCCCGCTGCGCCGCCCGCCACGACGCGAACCGGGTGCAGGGCACCTGCCCGTGCGGGTCTCCTTTGCTCGCCCGCTACGACTTGCCGCACGTTGCCGAGCGAGTCGGGCCAGCCGACATCGCTGGCCGACCTGCGGACCTGTGGCGTTACCACGAGCTGCTGCCGGTCGCTGCGGCTCGCAGCGTGGTGAGCCTTGGCGAAGGGATGACGCCGTTGCTGCCAATGCCGAGGCTGGGCGAGGCGCTCGGAGTGCCGAGGCTGCTGATGAAGGACGACGGCCTGATCCCGACGGGGACGTTCAAGGCACGAGGCGCGGCGGTGGGTGTGTCGCGCGCCGCCGAACTCGGCGTCACCGGGATCGCCATGCCGACCAACGGCAATGCCGGGGCGGCGTGGTCTGCCTACGCGGCCAGGGTGGGCCTGCGGCGCCTCATCGTGATGCCCGCCGAGGCACCGAAGATCACCCGCGCGGAGTGCGTGGCGGCCGGCGCCGAACTTTACCTTGTCGACGGCCTCATCGGCGACGCGGGCAAGCTCGTCGCCGGCGCCGTCGCGGAGCGAACGGGTTATCAAGACGTCTCCACGCTCAGGGAGCCCTACCGGGTCGAGGGGAAGAAGACGATGGGCATGGAAATCGCCGAGCAGCTCGGCTGGCGGATGCCCGACGTGATCGTGTACCCGACCGGAGGCGGCGTGGGGATCATCGGCATCTACAAGGCGCTGGGTGAGCTGCGCGAGGTTGGCTGGGTGTCCGGCGAGCTGCCACGGCTCGTCGCCGTCCAGTCAACCGGCTGCGCACCGATCGTTGCCGCGTTCGAGGCGGGGGCAAGGCGCAGCGCGCCCTGGGCCAACGCGCGCACGGTGGCGTTCGGCATCACGGTCCCAGACCCGTTCGGCGACTTCCTCATCCTCGACGCGCTTTACGCCTCCGCTGGAATGGCCGTGGCCGTCGACGACCAAGCGCTGCTCGCCGACCAGCGCGAGGTCGGCCGGCTGGAGGGCTGCTTCGTCTGCCCGGAGGGCGCGGCCTGCTTCACAGCGGTCCGGCGCCTGCGCGCGTCTGGATGGCTGTCGAAAGCCGACGAGGTGGTCGTGCTCAACACGGGCACAGGGCTGAAATATCCCGAGACTGTGCCAGCCGCGGCGCCGGTGCTCGCGGCGTCCGGCTCGGTGCCCGCTGCCAGGCTCGACGCGCCCTGATTTCGGCCCAGCGTACTCCTGACGTGGTGCCGGATGCAGCCGTCCTCACCGCTGCCCTGCAGGCCGAACTCGACGCGATGAGGTCAAGGCAAGCCCTGAGCTGAAGGTCCGGTGTCCGCGACGCTCGCGCTTCGGGCCCGGCCGTCAGCGCTTTTGGGCGCCGCTTCGCCGGACTGCCCCGATCGCGGGAGCGAGCACGAGCCACAATCCGATGGTCACCACCATCGACGTGACATAACCGAACGGGCGGATCCCCACGTCCGTGCCCACGATCCCAGCGAAGATCATCAGCAGCCAGGAGCTGACGAAGAAGAATGGCCCAGCGGCCACTACGCCGAAGAAGTCTCCCATTGTCGCCTCTCACGTTCGGCTGATTAACGTGGATAACTGACCCTGTCGCGAACGCCAACGACGCCCTCAACGTGGCGTACCGCCCCGATCAGAGAAGCAGCGACGGCGCGGTGCTCCACGTGCCCGGCGACCGTCACGATGCCCGAGATCACGGTTATCTCGAAGGCGCGTGGGTCGAGCGCGAACTCGTCCGCTATCACCTGCTTGATCACCTCGTCGCGGATCTCGCCGTCCGGTCGGGCGAAAACGCTCAGCACATCGACCCGGCTCACGATTCCCACCAAACGGCCCGCGTCGTCGACGACGGGCAACCGCTTCACACGGCGCTCATACATCAGCCTCGCCGCCTGCGCCACCGTCACGTCCTGGTTGATCGTCACAGCCGGTTCGGTCATCAGGTCGGCGGCGGTCAGCCCGGCCGCTTTGGCTCGCTCGCCGCGGCGCCCCGTCGCAAGCAAGGACCCGGCCGCTCCAGCGAAGGTCTGCGGCCCGACCTCCTTGAGCAACAGGTCGCCCTCGGACACCACGCCAAGCACATAACCGTCGTCCGCGACAACAGGGAACGCGCTTACCCGCCGCTGCCGCATCACCGTGACGATGTCCTTGTACCCGGCCGTCTCCGGTACAGCGACGACGTCGGTGGTCATCACGTCCTTCACATGGCTGCTCATGCCCGTCGCTCCCTTCCGCGCCGCGAGGCCGGCGAGCGCCGCCGCGATGCCGAACGCATGCGCAAACGCGGCCCCCATCGGGCCCCGCTCTAACGGTCCGACGAAAGTCAGCACGGTGTTAGGGGCCAAGGTCGGTCGCCGCACGGACGGATGGCCTCTTGTCGGTGCGGGTGGCGTGCCGCCGCCTGCAGGCCGCAGGCAAACGCCCTGCCGCAGCAGTTTGGGCGCCGCATCGGAGATAGATCCCGAACGGCTGCCGCTGGGGTCGGCTTGACTGATGTGCGGGCGCCGGCCGCGTTGGCCGTTCGGGATATTGCGATGCGCCACTCAGCGGACGCGGGCGGGCGGGTGGACAACGCCGACCGGGCACGGCGCATGGTGCGCCATGGCCTGGCTGACCGAGCCAAGCATCATTCCCTTGACGCCGCCACGGCCACGTGAGCCCACCACGAGCAGTTGCGCCTCAGCCGAGGCGGCAAGCAGCGCGGCCCGCGGCGGGCCGCTCACGGTTTTCCGCAGGACAGCCACCTCGGGATACTCCTTCTCCCAGCGGTTCATTGCCTGCTCGAAGTCAGCCTCAATCCGGCGCGCGCCGCCGAAGCTCCCCGGCGCGTCCGCCAGGGCGCATACCGCCAGCAGCGGAGCGTCACGAAGGGCCGCCTCCTCGAAGGCGAACTCAACCGCGGGTTCCGAGACCGTCGACCCCTCGGCGCCCACCACGATCGGGCCAGGGAGGTATCCCGCGGCCGACCGCCAATGCCCGCGCACAACCACCACGCGACCGCGCGCGTGCGCGACCACCTGTGAGCTGACCGACCCAAGCAGCAACCCCGCGAGACCGCCACGGCCGCGCGATCCCACGACCACCACAGCCGCCGCTGCGCTGCGCTCGCACAGCGCAGCGGCAGCCGAGGTCTCGGCCAGCAGCGACCGCACGTCTGCCGACGGCCCGGCGAGAGCCCGCGCGTGCCGCAGGCCGCGGGCAACAACCTCCTCGCCACCGTGGCGTGCAAGTCGGAAAGCTGCCCCAGCCGTTGGCGGCAATGGCGCCGGGGGCGCCCACGCATGACAGACCGTCAGCGTCACCCCCCGCGTCCGGGCCTCCCTCGCGGCCCAGCTCAGTGCCTCCTCGCTGCACGGTGACCCGTCATATCCAGCGAGGACCCCATACACAGTTCCAGCCATGGCGATCTCGCCTCTTTTCTTGGCTGCCGCCATGATCACGCCGACCTAGCTGGGCGCCCAGGGTCCTTCGGCCCGGACCACCAGGGCGCAACGGCCCTGCCATTTCGTCGGCGGCGCGCGCTCTCGTTTCATGGCAGCACCCCCCAGGCGGCGCGCGCCTTCTCTCCATGGCGGGCACCTCCCCTCCCCCCCGCCGGCGCGCGCTTTCGTTCCATGGCCGCCCCCGGGCGGCGCGCGCCTCGCGTTCCGTGGCGGCACCTCCACCCCCGGGCGGCGCGGGCCTCGCGTTCCGTGGGCGGCGCAGCGCCTTGACAACTTGAGCTATCTATATAGAGTACGAGCTATGAAGAGCAATGCTCCGCGGATGACGTTGCAGGTCCAGCTTGTGCTGCGGGCTTTGCTGGCCGACCTGGCGGCCGAGCACTACGGGCTGCAGTTGTGTGCGGAAACCGGACTGCCGAGTGGAACAATCTACCCAATCGTGGCGAGGCTGGAGCAGTTCGGCTGGGTGGAAAGCAGCTGGGAAGACCCCGGCAGGCATGTCCGCGAGGGGCGGCCGCGCCGCCGGTACTATTGGCTCACACAGGACGGCGCCGAGCGAGCCCGTGACGCGCTGGCCCGGGCCGACCGCTCGCGCAAGCAGCCTCGTTTCGGCCGGACCATCACCCAGCCTGGCACTTCGGTGAAGCGACCATGAGCCGCGCCCGCTCCGCCCGGGGAGCGCCCGGCGGTGGCGACGGCCACCCCGTGGCCGACCTGTTGCAGGTTCTCGACGCTGTGCGGCCCGGCGCGAATGCCGGTCTGATCATGCGCGCTTATGACGTCGCCTCCCACTGGCACGAGGGCCAGAAGCGCTTGAGCGGCGACCCATACATCACCCACCCGCTCGCCGTCGCGGCCATCCTCGCTGAGCTGGGCACCGACGACCAAGTCCTCTGCGCGGCCCTGCTGCACGACACCGTTGAGGACACGCCCTACACCCTCGCCGCGCTCGGCGCCGAGTTCGGCACCGAGGTCGCGGCCCTGGTCAACGCGGTTATGGCGATCGACGAGGTGGCAAGCGGGCTGGAGGCGAGCGACGACGCGGCTCAGACGATAGCCGCGACGATGTCAGCCGACGTCCGGGCTCTCACCATCAAGCTGGCGGACCGGCTGCACAACATGCGCACGTTGGGCCATCTGCCGCTGGCGAAGCGGGCACGAAAGTCCAAGCAGACGCTCGACGTCTTCGCCCCGATTGCCCAGCGGCTCGGGATGGACGCCATAAGGGCAGAGCTGGAAAGCCTGGCGTCCACGGCGCTGAATGACCGCGCGCAAACCATGTCAGGGCGGCTGGTCACGGCGACGACGCTGCTGCTGCCCGCGGCCACTCGGCCTCGCTGGCGTGCGGAGTGGCTTGCCGAACTGCAGGTGCTGCCAACTCGCCGCGAGCGCGCGAAGTTCGCCGCTCATATCCTGCTGGGGATACCCCAGCTGGCGGCGACCCTGCACGGGCGCGCCACCGGGCCAACCCGACAATGAGTGGACTCAATGCCGCCATCGACGCTGTCACTGCCCGGCTTGGTGCGGCACATGACCGAGGTGGAGCGCGTCTGGTTCCGCCGGGTGATCAACCGGGAAGTGTCCCTTTGGCGCGGAGGCCCGGCTGCCGCGGTGTGCCCGGCCCCGCGGCCGAAAGCTGCCCAGCCACGCGGCGCAGAGCCACGGTGTCGTGATCGCGGTAACTTTTGTCCTGCATTCGTACAAAGGTTACCGCGAACACGAACGGGCAGGGTCGGCCGTGGGGTGGCGGCCCCTCAGCGCACGAGTCGAATGAGCCAGCACGGTCCAGAACGTCGTTGCGAGCCCGTATTTCGGGTGCCGGAGCAACACCCTGGCGTACAAAGACGCCATGGCGGGCCTCGGCGCAGCGAGACCGCTGAGCTGGGCAGCTGGCCGCGCTAACTCCTGTGACAGGCTGTGACAGGGTGGCTACACATTCATTGCCATCGGCATTAAGCTCAGTTTACGGAGCATTATCCGCCTGGACCCAGCGGCATATATCCGCGTAAAGCCAGTTTAGTGCACTGAGGGAGCCTCAGCCGTGATCCGCACGCTCATCGCTGAACAGATTTCCCTGATAAGAGCCGGTATTACCGCCTCCCTGACCCAGGAAGGAGACATCGAGGTCGTCGCAGAACTAGATCGCCCGGAGCCCGTTCTGCCAACCGCGCGTGTACTGAAGCCTGATATTGCCATCATTGACGCGGGAATAGCCGGGATGGATGGATTTGCCACAATTCGTGCGTTACACGCCGCCGTTCCTTCCTGCCGTTCGCTCATCATGGCCACCCGCCCAAGCCCTAATGATCTTCGTCAGGCGGTCTCGGCACAGGCGGCTGGCTTCATGCTGAAAGACACACCCGCGGAGAAACTGGGCGAAGCCATCCGCCGAGTCGCCACCGGGAAGAAGGCGCTCGATCAGGACCTGGCGTTCGCCGCGCTTGATGTCGTGGCCAGCCCATTGACCGCGCGCGAGCTCGACGTGCTCCGCCTTGCCGCACAGGGTGTCCCCGCCACCGAAATCGCGAATGAGCTCTATCTATCGGCCGGGACGGTGCGCAACTACATGTCGCGTGTGATCGGAAAGACCGGCGCGCGGAACCGCGTCGAGGCGATACGCATAGCCGACCACGCTGGCTGGCTTTGACGACGCGCGGCCTCCGTTTTAATAACCACATTGTGAGGAACTCACAACCAATAAATGATGTTGCGCACTAGTGCGAGACCCGGCGGCGCTGAGAGTCTTCGATCTGGCAGGACGGGATAAATCAAAGAATCCCGAGCTGCCAAACATGACTCTCGAGTAAAACTTGCCGACCGGAAAGTCTTGAGGATCAATCGTGGATAAGCGGTATGAGCTTTACTGCGCGACCAACCCATTATTCTACGATTCTCCAGGGCGCCGGGCAGATGGCGGAAGAGATCCCGCATTTGCCTCGCCACGGCTGCCCAAAGGCTGGGACCAGGTCGTCAAGGACGAATGGACGGTCTGCGTCCCCGCTGAAAACGCGTCCCCACCGCGTCAAGGCTGGAAGATCCACGTTTCCGCGTGCCTTGACAATGCCGAAGATGTGCTCGCCATCGCATCGGATTACTGCGTTGACCGCGGGGTCTCTTTCAAGTTCCTGCGCACCAGGTTTATTTTGCACATGCGTAATGCAAAGTATGCGCCGCGCGGTGGGAGTGGTAAGTTCATCACAATTTACCCCGCGGACGACGCCGAACTCGAGGTCATACTCACCGAACTCGGCGGCCGACTTGCCGGCCAGCCCGGCCCTTACATCCTCAGCGACCTGAGATACGGCGATGGCCCGCTCTACGTGCGATATGGCGGCTTCGCGGAACGGTACTGCCAAGACGATCGCGGCGAACTCGTGACGGCGATCGAGGACGCTAGCGGCAGGCTTGTGCCTGACCGCCGCGGGCCCGTGTTTAGCGTGCCTGACTGGGTCGCGTTGCCCTCGTGTCTGGCCGCGCATCTGGAAGCGCGCAAGGCCGCCACGATCGCGGACCTGCCATACCGGATCGAGGGCGCTCTGCATTTCTCCAACGGCGGCGGCGTTTACTCCGCTGTTGATGTCCATACCGGCGACCAGGTGGTCATAAAAGAAGCTCGTCCGCACGCCGGCCTCGCGGCCGACGGCGCCGACGCGGTCGCACGGCTGCAGCGCGAACGGGACATCCTGCGGCACCTCGCCGGCATTCCAGCTGTGCCGGGCGTCCGCGACTATTTCCAGCGCGGCGGCCACCATTTCCTGGTCCAGGACTTCATCGAAGGCAGACCGCTGAACTCCTTCCACGCGCAACGGCATCCCCTTCTTGACGCGTCGCCCGATCCGCAGGCGCTCGCCGACCACACCGCGTGGGCCATGCGGTTGTGCGCCGGGGTGGAGCAGGCGGTCGAGCAGATCCATAGCCGCGGCGTCGTCTTCAACGACCTGCATCTGTTCAACGTCATGGTCCGCCCCGACGACTCGGTCGCGTTGCTCGATTTCGAGGTGGCCGCGCACGTCGACGAAGGTAGACGGCCGACCATTGGCAACCCTGGCTTTGTTGCCCCGCCGGACCGGACGGGCCTCGACATCGACCGCTACAGCCTGGCATGCCTGCGGCTGGCCATGTTCATGCCGCTGACGACGCTGTTCCCACTCGACCGCGGCAAGGCCGCCCAACTTGGCGAGGTCATCGCAGAGAACTTCCCGGTGGGGCGGGCCTTTCTCGACGATGCGGTCAGCGAGATCATGCGGAGTCCCGCCGACAACGGGGACAGCAAAGGACCCGACAGCACGGCCCGCGACAGACCAGGCCGCGGCAGACCAGGTCCCGGCAGCGCAGGCCACGACAGCGCAGGTCACGACAGCGCAGGTCCCGACAGCGCGGGCGGCGTCGGGGGCGGCAACGCGCAGCAGAACGCGGCGCACCCCCTGAGGGTCGTCTCCCGGCGCGGGGGCGGCCGTCCGGAACTCGCCCTGGCCGCCCTGGATTGGAAGAGCGCGCAATGGCTGATGGCCCGGGCCATCGTGGCGAGCGCCACGCCGGATCGCGTGGACCGATTGTTCCCCGGGGACATCCGGCAGTTCGCAGGCGAGGCTCTCGGCATCGCGCATGGCGCGGCCGGTGTTCTTTACACCTTGTCCGTCACAGGCGCCGGCCAGTTCCCCGAGCACGAGCAATGGCTGATCTCCCGCGCCATGGCCCCTGCGCCTGGCGTCAAGATCGGCATCTATGACGGCCTTCTCGGCGTGGCGTGCGTGCTGTGTCACCTCGGGCACCCGCAGGAGGCACTCAAGATCGCCGAAACCTGCCTCGGGGAGAAATGGGAGCGGCTCGGGCCCGGCCTCTATGGCGGTCTGGCCGGGTTCGCGCTCGGTCTGGTGCACCTCGGCGACGCACTCGGCGAGCCGGCGCTGCGCGACGCGGGCCTTCGCGCGACCGCGCTCACCGCGGACCGGATCGCACAGCCACGCGGCGAGGGCGACGCTGCCCCCGTAGGCCTCATGCGCGGTGCGGCGGGTCCCGCCCTGCTGTTCGTGCGCATGTACGAGCGGACCGGCGACCCCGGGTACCTCGACATGGCCTCGGTCGCGCTCGGCAGGGACCTCGACGCGTGCGTGACCGACCGTAACGGCGCGCTTGGCGTGAACGAGGGCTGGCGCACGCTGCCATACCTCGGTGACGGCAGCGTCGGAATCGGCATGGTGGCCGAGGATTACCTGCGTCACCGCGAGAACGACAGGCTCGCCGCGGCCGTCCCGCAGATCCGGCTTGCCGCCCACTCACCGTTTTGCATCCAGTCCGGGCTGCTGGCCGGCCGCGCCGGAATGATCCTTTACCTGAGCCGGCGGAACGGGCCAGGCAAGGCGGCCGACGACCCACGCGTCGCCGCTCAGATCCGGCGCCTCGTATGGCACGCGACCTCCTACAAGGACGGCCTCGCGTTCCCAGGCGACCAGCTTCTGCGGCTATCCATGGACCTCGCTACCGGCACGGCCGGGGTCCTGCTCGCGGTCCACGCGGCGCTGCGCGAGGACGGTGCCGATCTGCCCTTCCTGGGGCCCCTGATCTCGCTGCGGCATCCCGCAGCGACTGCCAACCGAGCGCATAGGAGGTGAAACAGATGGCACTTCTTGACATGCAGGGCATCGAGATGACCGCGCAGGCACGCGACGGCGGACACGGGAACGGGAGCAACGTCAGCCTGCTGCTCTGCGACAGCCACGCCAGCCACACGCTTTGCTAGTGACGGCGCGGCCACACCGCCAACAGTGTTGTTGCATCACGTGATCGGTCAGGCCCCGGACGGCACATGCCCGTCCGGGGCCTGCCGCTCACGGCCGAAGGGATGAGCGAAACCAATGGTGAGCCTCTTGCGAGCCAGGATCGCTTGGCGCAGCCGGGTGGCGGGCACGGGTGGCAGCCGACTGCTGCTCCGGATGACCCGGACCAGGCCGGCCTGGATTACGGCGCTGGCGGTGGCCGGCACCGCAAGCGCCTGCGCGCAGACCCTGCTGCCTTCCGCGCTTGGCCGAAGCATCGACGCGATCCTCGCCGCAGCGGCGCGTGGGACAGGCGTCGCACCGCCATGGGCGTCGGTGGGAGGCTGGGTGGCGGGGTGCGCCGCGCTGACCGCCGTGATCGCCTGCGGCGATGCGTTCTGCTTGCTCGGCACGGGAACGGCGACGGGCGAAGGCACGGGATGGCTGCGTCGGGAGTTGCTTCGCCACATCCTCGCCTGCGGCCCACGGATGATTGGCTGTTTCGCGCCGGGCGACGCGGTCAGCCGACTGATCGGCGGCACGGTCGACGCCGCGGGAGCGCCGTGCGGCGCCGTGATGGCGGTCGCTGCCGCCATTCCATCGCTCGGCAGCATCGCGGCGCTCGGCCTCATCGATCCGTGGCTCGCGGTCGCGTTCGTTGCCGGCCTGCCCGCGGTCGTGCTCGGGCTGCGCTCTTTCATGCGAGACACCTCCGATGCGGTCCTGCGCTACCAGCAGGCACAGGGAGCTATCGCCTCCCGGCTCGTGGACACGATGGCGGGCGCCCGCACGATCGCCGCAGCCGGGACCTGCAGGCGGGAGATAACACGCGTGCTTGCGCCCCTCGCGCAGTTGCGTGCCTGCGGTGACCGGATGTGGCGGGTTCAAGCCCGGATAGCCGCGCAAAGCAACCTGATCATCCCGATGCTGCAAGTCCTGGTCCTTGCGGCCGGTGGAGTCGAACTCGCGAGACGCCGTATCAGCCCAGGCGAGCTGTTGGCGGCGAGCCAGTACGCCGCACTCGCCGCCGGAATCGGGGCCACGATCAGCCAGCTCAACCGGCTGGCACGCGGGCGCTCGGGAGCGGCCAGGGTAACGGAATTGCTCAGTGTCGCCGCGCCCGAGCAGGGCACGGAACAGCTCCCGTCGGGCCCCGGTCAGGTTGAGTTCAGCTGCGTAGCCGTACGCGCGGCCGGCGCCTCGGTGATCGAGGACCTCGACCTGGTGATTCCGGGCGGCGCGAGCGTCGCCTTGGTCGGCGGTACCGGCGCGGGAAAGTCGACCATTGCGGCACTGGCGGGACGGCTGATCGACCCAACCGGCGGCGAGGTGTCACTTGACGGGGTGCCGCTGACCCGGCTGGCGCACAGCGAGCTGCGCACGGCCGTGAGCTACGCGTTCGACCGGCCTGCCCTGCTCGGCCGCACCGTCCGCGACGCCATCGATTTCGGCGTGGCCCGCCCGCCGCATGAACGCGTCGCCGCGGCGGCGCGCGCGGCGCGCGCGGATTCGTTCATCGGACTGCTGCCCGAGCAATACCGAACGCCGCTGGAGCGCGCGCCGTTGTCCGGCGGGGAGCTTCAGCGGCTAGGGCTCGCCCGCGCGCTGGCCCACGCAGCGAACGCGCGCGTGCTCGTGCTTGACGACGCGACGTCCAGCCTCGACACAGTGACCGAGATGGAGGTGAGCCGGGCACTTACCGAGGACCACGGCGGCCGCACCAAGATCATCGTGACGCACAGGGCCGCCACAGCGGCACGCGCCGATCTGGTCGCCTGGCTGGACGCTGGCCGCCTGCAAGGGCTCGCACCGCACCGGGAGCTTTGGGCAAACCCACGCTACCGCGCCGTGTTCGGCTGCGCCGACCAACGGCTGGAGGCTCGATTCTGATGACCGACATGGCCGAAAGGGTGCGCACGGCCCCCCGGGAGGCTGGCCGGGCTGGCTGCGCAGCGGAAAGCCCGGCCGGCGAAGGCAACGATAAGCCCCGCGCCGCAGACACCGACCACCCCCGCGCCGCAGCCACCAAGGACGACCCCGCGGCTGTCGCGGGTTCCCGCCACCGCCCCTTCCGGCTGGCTGCCGCCGTCATTCGCCGCTACCTGTTGCGCCGCCCGCGAGACGCCGCGCTGCTTACCGTGTGGTCGGCGGTCGAGGTCATTCCGACGTTCGCGCTCGGCCGCGCTGTCGCGGGCGCCACGGACGCTTTCCTTGCCGGGCGTGCCCACCTCGCCACCGGATTCGGCTGGCTCGGCTTGCTGCTCGCTGCCGCGGCCGTTGGGTCGGTGGGCAGCAGGAAAACCTACATCCGGCTCGCCGCGATCGTCGAGCCATTTCGCGACGATCTGGTCAGCGCCATCGTTTCGGGCGCCGTGCGCCGCTGCGTGGAGAATCGCGAACCACCGGACACCGGCGCGACCGCGAGAATCTCACACCAAGCCGAACTCGTCCGCGACTCGTTCAGCGGCATGTTGTCGGCGCTGCGCATGTTTGTCTTCGTGGCTGGCGGCGCCTTGGCCGGGCTGGCGACGCTGCTTCCGATGGCGCTGCTGCTTGCCTCCGGGCCCTTGCTGGCCGGGCTGGCGCTTTTCGCCACGCTCGTCGGCCGCTTCGCGCGCCGGCAGCGCGACTACATCCGCACCGAGGAGGCCGTAGCGACGGCGGCCACCACGGTCATCACCGCGCTGCGAGACGTGACGGCGTGCGGCGGCGAGGCCCAGATGTATGCGGCGACCGCCGACCGAGTGGACGCACAGGTCCGCGCCAGCCGGGGCGTC
>WNFX01000551.1_pt1 | contig 87864 bp, 78 predicted proteins | sample 5400111 | NCBI WGS metagenome assembly WNFX01 (sample SAMN13153363, study PRJNA577476) | soil metagenome | isolation source: 40 cm soil or saprolite under grassland replicate 1 | place: USA:California | collected 2016-06-15
TGCCCCGTCATGCCGATGTCAGGATGTCCGGACGAAGTAGGCTTGGCATTCCCCTCCGCGCTGGGACCTCATCGTCTCAGGGCAACGCCCAAACCCGTACCCGTCGCCGGGGATGGACGGCGAAAGCGATGGCGCCGGTAAGCCGCGTGGTGCAAAGCTTGCTGGGAGCATTCGGGTCAGGAGGGACTGCGTGGCCGAACGGTGGGAAACGACCGAGGAGATCGCCGCGGCGCGGCATCGTTTCGAGGCGGCTCTCCCGGGTTGGGTTGCGCCCATGGCGTACGGCGTCGGGCGCTTAAACGGTGGCCGGATCGAGTTCGCGCGCATCAACGTCGGCGAGCATCCGCTGCCGGCGGTAGTGCTGGCGACAATCTGCGGCCACACAGCCGGGTCGGCCTCCTATCGGCTCGACGCCGCAGCGCTGAGCCGGGCGATCGAGCTGCTGGCCCCTGCCGAGGCGTGCACTGTCTATGATCATCCGAACCTGGCCGCGTGGCGGCGGCTGCATGCCGGGCTCGGCGAGCGGGACGTGGCCGTGGCCGTCTTCGTCGCCGACCTGAACCAACCGTGCGACGACCATAACGTGACCTTACTGCGGGAGCAGGCGTTGGCCAGGCGGGTGGAAAACGCCGACGACACAGGAGACACAGCGCACTGATCTGCCGCACCCGCGCGGTTCCGATGTTCACAGAAGTGTTCGCACGATCCGCCGTGGTTACTGGCGTCGCTCCTCGATATGCATGACCTGCACGTCGCGGCGTCTCGGTCTCGGTTGGCGCGGCCGGTGAGCCCGACCATGAGGTCGTTTGGCTCGGTGACATCCTCGGGTGCGACGTAGGTGAGCATGTCGGGGTGGTGTCCGCTGACAACCCAGCCGGGGGCGGCGTCCAGGGTGATGGTGGCGAAGTTGTCAGCAGGGCCTCCTGGGCGGACCGGCCCGTACTCCGCCAGGATCGCTGCTGCCTGCTCGGCCAGGTCGCCGGTCGGCCCGGCGAGCACGACGCAGGTGCCGTGCGCGAACAGCACCTACGACTTGTGATCGCCGACGATGATCTGCCGCCAGATGTCGACCGGTTGCTGGCTGTCCACAATGTTCTCCCTACAGAGACGTCGGCAGATCATCGTGCTGGCCGAACTTGGCGGCTGCATGGGCGGCGGGTCGTAGCCGCCGCCGTTCGGATCCGCATGCAGCCAATGCGGCCAACGCGGTGCCCGAACATTACGCGAACCAGATGATTGCTTGTCCGTGCGACCGGGTCCAGGCCAGCGGCGTCCCGTCCAGCGCGAGCACGTTGTGCAGCGCCGCGCCCGGCGGCTTCGGCAGAGCGTCGTAGGGCAGCACGTCCGGGGCTTCGTTCGCGATCCAGTGCCCGGGCAGCCTGCGTACCACTTTGGTGAACGCTTCCCGCCGCGGGGCCGGCACGTGGTACATCACGGAGGTGTGGAATACCACCAGCGTCGCACCGGCCGGCGCCTGCGCGGCCAGCGCCGGCAGGTCGTCCACCAGACGACATCGGGTACGCAGGCCGGCGGCGCCACTCCGGTCGCCGCGCACTCAAGGACCGGAACGCCTGCGCCGATCACGTAGTCGCCGTAACGGTAGGCGTACCGGTCGGGGTACAGGCACAGCCCGGCGGACGCGCCGACCTCCAGCAGCGCGAGCGGCTGCGACAGCGCGGCGAGCACTGGCAGCAGTACGGCACACCGCCCGGCCTCGTTCGTCTGCGTGGCCCGGACGCGCATCTCCGCCTCGATCGCCGGCCAGTTCGCCACCGTGTAGTCGTGGAACGCGGCCGGGTCCTCAACCGGCCCACCGCAGAGCCGTACGACGCCGAACAGCAGGTTCGGCTGCCGCTTCATCGGCGGAAGCGCGGCGAGCAACGCCAGGATCTCGTCGTCCCGCGACACCGCGTACGACAGGCGCTCGTACGCGGGCGACACGCCGTGCGCCTCGCGCGCGGCGAACTCGGCATACGTCACGACGATCGTCATGTCCCAATGATCGCAGTGAACTCCTGACGCGCTCTCATAGCCGCTGATCGCGTCCACGATTGGGTGTCCGGCCAGTTTGCGTGCCCCCACCGGTGGCGGAGCAACTGCTATCGTCTGCCCCCGTCCGGTGCCCGTCGGACGCCACAAGGGGAGAGGGATCGATGACTGACCGTCCGCCACGAAGCAGACGTGGGCGAAAGGTTTGGCTGAGCGTGGCGGCGGCGCTGACGGTCCTCGCGGGACTCGTCGCCACGGTGGGTCCGCCCGCCGGGGCGCAGGTCGCGCCGTCGTCCGCCGCCGACGACGCGTACACCTTTACGTCGTGGGATTTCGGCTTCGGTGACCCGACGGACGTCTTTGACGGCGAGCGCAGGCCCGTCCTGCGGATGGACCTGGACTGGTGGACCGTTCAGGGCTGCCGGGACTGCGTACTCAATTGGAACAAGCTCGACCCCGCCGTTGACGCCGCCCAGGACAAGGGCATGCGGATCCTGCTGATCCTGTCGTACGCCCCGCCGTGGGCCAACGGCGGACACGAGAACGACAAGTGGTTCCCGACGAACGACGCCGACTGGGTCGCCATCGTCGATGCGACGGTGCGGCACTTCGGCGCCAAAGTTCAGGCGTACGAGGTGTGGAACGAGCCCAACCTCGCGCAATTCGGTAATTACGGGACGGGCACGGATGAGGAGCGCAAGGCCCGCTACTGGCAGTTGGTCGCCTTGGCCCACGGCCGGGTCAAGGCCGGGTGCCCGCAATGCGTCGTCCTGGCGGGCGGTTCGGCCGCTGGCAGTCGCCCGGCGAACCAGCCCGAGACCCCCGGGCGGAACGACAACGAGTCCGCCCGATGGCTCGAGTGGGGATACCAGCACGGGCACGGCGGTGACTTCGACGCCGTCGCGCACCACCCGTACCCGGCCTGGAACTCGGGCAAGGGCCCAGCCGACGCCGAGTGCGACTACTACTACTGGAACCAGTTCGGCCCGCCCTTCTACACCGACTCGAAGACCGGCAAGACGTGCGGTGGTGAGCTCGCCGCCGTCCGGAAGGTCATGCTCGAGCACCAGGATGGCGCGAAGAAGATCTGGGGCACCGAGTGGGGCTACCCGACCTCGGGCGTACGCAACCAGCCGTCGATCGAGGTGATCCGCGACTATGCCGTCCAGGGCGTGCACATGTGGCGGGCGCTCGACTACACCGGGCCCCTGTTCCTGTACCGATACCGCGACCTCGCGGTCTATGAAGGGCAGCCCTGCCTGGCGACCGAGCCGGAATGCCACTTCGGCGTGGTGAAGGTGGACGGCACCCGCAAGGAGCCGCTCTACACCGACTTGAAGACAAAGGTCTACGACACCTGGCCGGCGTCGCTGTCCTCCGGGCAAAGCCTGCGGCGGTTGGCGGCGCTGCGTTCCCCCGACGGTCGGTTCTACCTGTGGATGCAGGGTGACGGCAACCTGGTCCTCTACCAGGCTGGCAAGGCGACCGCGCTGTGGGCCTCGAACACCACGACCGGCGTGAGCCTGGCCAACCAGACGGACGGCAATCTCGTGATCAGCGACGCGCAAGGCAGTCCACTGGTCCACTCGAACACGTGGACGGCGCATGCCAGCACGCTCCGGCTGCAGAACGACGGCAACCTGGTGCTCTACCGCAACTCGGACGGCAAGCCGGTCTGGGACCGGTTCACCAACCTGCTGCCAGCCTGAGCTCCAAGGCCGTACACGGTTGCCGCCGAGCGGGCGGCAACCGTGTCAGCCGCGCAGGGTTGGCCTCAGCCAGCGTGCGCCTTCCCTTAGCCCCTGATCCACCGACGAAGTCTGCTCGCATACGGTGAGGCTGACGCGAATTGTTCGACTAGTCGAGCAGGCCGCGGATGTCGGCGGCGGTCAATGCGGTAGCCGCGAAGTCGCCGCCGTCCAGGACGCTGCTGAACAGCTCCGCCTTGCGCGCCTTGAGCGCCATGACCTTCTCTTCGATGGTGTCCTTGGCGACGAGCCGGTAGACCATGACCCGGCGGGCCTGCCCGATGCGGTGTACCCGGTCCACCGCCTGCGCCTCGGTCGCCGGGTTCCACCACGGGTCGAGCAGGATGCAGTAGTCGGCCTCGGTGAGATTGAGGCCGAATCCGCCGGCCTTGAGGCTGATCAGGAACACCGGCGCCGTGCCGTCCTTGAACGACGCGATCACGCTTGACCGGTCGCGTGTCGACCCGTCGAGGTAGCGGCACGGGATGCCGGCCGCCTCCAGCCGCTGCCGGGCCGCCTCCAGGAACCGGGTGAACTGGCTGAACACCAGGGTCCGATGGCCCTCGGCCACCAGGTTGGTGATCTGCTCGGTGAGCGCGTCGAGCTTGGTCGACGGGATGTTGCGCTGCTTGGCGTCGACCAAGGCGATGTCCAGGCTGGCCTGGCGCAGCAGGGTCAGCGACCGGAAGATCTCGAACCGGTTCTTCTGGAGGTCACCGAGCAGGCCGAGTACCTTCTGCCGCTCCCGCTGCAGGTATGTCTGGTAAACCTTGCGGTGCTTCGGGTTGAGCTCTAGCTCAATAACCTGCTCTTGTTTGTCGGGGAGGTCTGACGCAACGTCGGCCTTACGGCGCCGGAGCATCAGCGGTCGGATCCGCCGGCGTAGCTGAGCTAGCCGATCGGCGTCCTTATCCTTCTCGATCGGGTTGCGGTAGTAGTCGGTGAAGCGGTCCAGCCGGGGGAACAGGCCAGGTGCGGTGATGGACAGTAGCGCCCACAGCTCGGCGAGATTGTTCTCCAGCGGGGTACCGGTGATCGCGAGTTTGAAGGGCGCGGGCAGCTGCTTCGCGCAGCGGTGCCCCTGGCCCGCCGGGTTCTTGACGAACTGGGCCTCATCGAGCACCAGGCCGCCCCACTCCAGCTGCGCGTACTCGTCGTACTCCAGGCGGAAGAGCGTGTACGACGTGACGACCAGATCGGCGCCGGCCACGGCCTCGGCCATGTCCACGCCGCGTCGCGCTCGGGTCTGGGTGACCGTCCGGACCGTGAGCCCCGGCGTGAATCGCTGCGCCTCGTTCGCCCAGTTGTAGACCACGCTGGCGGGTGCAACCACGAGGAACTGGGCTGGTGATCCGCCGTTCGCACGGGCATGGCAGATCAGAGCCAGCGCTTGCAGGGTCTTGCCGAGCCCCATGTCGTCGGCCAGCACGCCGCCGAGCCCGTGGTCGTAGAGCGTGACCAGCCACTGGAACCCGTCCCGCTGGTACGGGCGCAGCGTGGCCCGTAGCCCTTTGGGTAGGCGGGGTGCCATGGTCGCCGTGAGATCGGTCAGCGCCCGCACCTTGGCCTGCCAGGCGGCTGCCTGGCCGGTGATTTCGCCCAGCTCCGCCAGCTCCTGCCAGAGGCCGGCCTGGAAGCGCCCGACTCGCAGCGTGCCGGGCGGCGCGTCCTGCAGGGCGCGCGCCTCCGCGATCAGCTCCCGCAACTGGCGGAACTCGGAGCGGTCCAGGCTGAAGTAGGTGCCGCTGGGCAGGATGAGATAGCGGTGGTCCTGCGCGAGCGCCGTGAAGAGCTCGTTGAAGGCGACATCCTCGTCGCCCACCGTGACCTGGACCGCCAGGTCGAACCAGTCCGTCTGTCTACCAGGGACGGTTCCCGCGTCGGTGAACGTGATGACCGGCGAGTCGTGCGCCTCGCGGTATGTCTCGTGGGCGTCGTCGAGGTCCACCGCGACGCTGTCCAGCTCGGCCAGCCGGGGTGCCACCTCGGTCAGGAATCGGATCTTGGAGTCGCCGGCCAGCACCGCGGACGCGGCCAATCGCGGCCCGGTCGGCGTATCCTCCAGCAGCCCCAACTCCGGGTCGGCGACCAGCTCGGACACCCGCCGGACGACGCGGTCGCGTTCCGGTCGGTGGGCGCTGGTGTCCGCCTCCCATAGTGGTTCCCGCAGCTCGCTGTCGCCGAGGGGCACAGCCCACTCCCAGGCCAGCGACAGCCGGTGCCCGTCCTGGTGCGCGCCGGTGAGGGCGAGCGTGGCCGGCCCCAGGTCGGGCAGGCGCACCGAGCCGTCGATCGGCGTCACGTCGACGCGACGCCTCAGGTCCGGATAGAACTGCTGGAAGAACCGGGCCTCGTCAGCGGCCGGGATCCGGATCTCCTCGCGCGCCAGTAGGTTGCCGAGGCCGCGGTCGAGCGGACGCGCGAGCGTGGCGAGCCGCAGCACTCGGGGCGAGCCGGGCGCGGTGCTCGGCCCGGCGGGCGTCCACCAGGCGACTCCGTGCGCCGGCCGCCCCACGAGGAGGGCCGAGTCAGCCGGGATCGGGGCCCCGTCGACCTCCAGCGCCGGAGCGAGCAGCAGATCCCCACCGTCCCGCCCGGCCCGTACGCAGACCCGGGCCGGGGAAGACGCCACCACGACCGGGGTGGCCCACTTCCCGGCCTGCACCAGCGGCAGTCCGGTCTCCTGCGCCTCGGCGAGGAGATCCCATATCCGCCGGCTGCTGAACGAGTCCAGGAAGACCGTCTGCTGGTACGACCCGTAGTAGTGCTGCCCGTTGGCGGCCATCGCGAGCACCAGGATCTCCTGGAGCAGGCGTCGGTGCCGGTCGTCGACGGAACCGCCGTACCCGGCGTAGCTCACGTTTGCCCAGGAGATGCCGCCGCGTACCCAGCCGGTGCGACCGGGTACCACCGGTCGCAGCGCGATCCGCTGCGGGGGCGTCACGGTGGGGCGCGTGGCGGCTCCACGTCTGGCGTGAGGGGTCCCAGGGGCGGTCTCGATGAGCTCGAACTGCAGCCCGATCCCGGCCGGTGCGGGCATGGCTGGCGCGGCAGCGGCCACGGCCCCGACCAGCGTGGACAGCGCCGCCTCCCACGCCGGCGGCGCCGCGGCGGGCTGCGCCGGCTTCCTCGACCTTGGCGCCGAGGTGTGAGGGGCCGGCACACTGCCGGCCACCGCTGCCGCGGCGAGGACAACCGCTGCCGGATGGGCACACTCGGGAGGCTGCTGGCAGTCGCAGGTGCCAACCCCCGGCGTTCCGCTGGCGTCGAGGACCGCCGTCACGGTCGCCAGACCGGACCGACCGTCGCGCACCGTGCCGTGAAGCTGGCCGGTCTGCGGCTCCCAGCGCAGGTCCACCACCTCTCCGGCATCCAGGTGCGCCCGAGCCTGGAGGAAAACGCGCGCCCCGAACACATCAAAGAGAGCCGCCTCCTGCTCGCTCAGAGCGAGTCGCGTCACCGCCACCTTCTCCCGTGCGTCGGCTTCGATCGGGTGCGCCGGGTTGGTGCAGCCGGCAGCACGAAGGCGAACAGTACCGCGTCTGCCCGGACGGCATCGATGCGCCGCGCCGTGCGGTGCCGGGGCCGATATGATCGGTTTGAAATCCGCAGGCACGGCGCACGATCTGCTAGGACCCATCAGGTGTACCCGATCTTCGTGTCGCCTGCGGAAAGTCGGAGGCAGCCCCGAGAGTGGCGCATGTGCATCACGACAAGCATTGTCCGCGCTTGGTGCTCGGCGTAAGCCGTCGTCGCGGACAGGACAGGCGGTCCCGTCCACAGGGACGCAGCTCAGGCGTCAATGCGTCGTCGTCGAGCGTGCACGGCGACGACGGAGGCGAGGGCGATGGCGACGATCGCCAACACCGTCCAAAGCGCGACGGTGAACGAGCGCGTCCGTGAGGCATCGCCGCCAAGCCACCCAACGGTGGGCAGTTGGTAGATCGCGGCAGCTACCGCCCAACGCGCATCGCGAGCCAGGACGGTCGCGGTGAGTGCGGCGAGCAGGGCAAGCGCCTCGACCCCCGCCACCACGGGCGCCCACAAAGGGCCGACCGGATACACCAGGCCCAGGCCTGCGAGCACCCCTCCGGCGAGAGGCAGACCTGCACGCCCTCGGAAGGCTCGGCACCGGCATCGTGGCCGCCTGGAACGCCAAGGAAGACCTGCTGGACCTGCTCGCACTGGCCCGCACCCAGCCCGAGGCGCCGCACGGTCACCGACCGGCTCTACCGCTTCTACACCCGCTGTGCTCACGCCGGCCTGCCCGAACTGGAACGTCTGGCCACCACGGTCGAAACCTGGCGGCCCGAGATCGAGGCGCCTCAACCCACGTTAGAGGTCTTCTCAGCGGCCGCTTTGACATGACCTGTGACCGGCACGAAGATGTCCGGGTGGAGATCGACGACCTGAAAACGCGGGCGCAGGCCCTCCGGGCAGCGGGCAACACACCCAAGCAGATCGCCCGCGCCCTCGGCGTGCCACGAGCCAAGGTCACATCTCTCGTCCGCGGTGTCCCTGCCAACCGACCGGACCGAACGGCCCCGATGGAGAAACCACTGATCGGTTGCTGGATCACCCGGCAGTGGAGCAACGGGCTCACCGTCCAGGACAGGCCAACGGACTGGATCGACGATGACGATCTCCCTCCGCTCGCGCCTGGCGCCGGCCTGCCCAGCGTCGCGGTCGTCCGCGCACACGACGACAACGAGGTCAGCATCTGCGGATGGCTGGTAGACACCTACTGCCTCGGCGTCAAGAACGCCGTCCCACCCAGCATGATCGACCGGCGTGAGCTCCCAGGCTTTCTCGATGACTTCTTCAGCGCCTACGCAAATGGCGCACTACCGGCCCCGATCGAACTCGTACAAGACCTCGTCTTCGGCGCCGTCGACTACGCCCGGAGCCTCGGTTTCGACCCCCACCGCGACTTCTACCTGACAGCCCCGCACCTTGGCACCTGGCAGCCACCCAGCCGGATCGGATTCGGACGAGACGGCAAGCCGTATTTCCAGCAAGGCCCCTACGACAACCCCATCCGCGTCATGCGGACCCTGGACCGATCGGTCGGACCCGGCAACTACCACTTCACCACCGTCATCACCACCGACGGACCGTAAGAGCCTGTTGGCAAAGGGGTTCAGACGGGTGTTGGGTTCGGGCGGGGTGCGGCTGGTGAACGCGGTTGGCCCCAGCGCTGCTTCACGGGTGGGTCGGTGGAGCGGCGGGCCAACCGCCGAGTCATGATCATGACGGTGGCCCAGTAGACCATCGCCTCGTGATGCTCAGGACGCCGCTCATAGTCACGCACGAGACGCCGGTAGCGCAGCAGCCAGCCGAAGCTACGTTCGACCACCCACCGACGTGGTACGACGCGGAACACATGCAACTCGGTCCGCTTGATGACCTCCAGGGTGATCCGCGCGACCGCATGGACCCAGTCCGCCAAGGGCTTGCCGTCGTATCCGGAGTCGGCCCAGACCAGCGTCAACCGGGTGCACGTGTTCAACAGCGCGATGACCAACAACTTCGCGCCCATCCGGTCGCCCACGTTCGCGGCGGTCACCACCACCGCGAGCAGGAACCCTTCCACGTCAACGGCCAGGTGCCGTTTCCGACCGTTATCTTGAGCCGTTGAGGGTGTGTCCATGACGTAGACGACGAGGGCTGGAAATCCACGGGATCACGTCGTAGATGGGATTACCTTCCGCTGTCCATCACGGAAAGCGGGAGGTGCGATGCGTGTGCAGCGTGTGGTGATGCCGGACACCGGGCGTGAGTCCTGGACATTGCTGGGCGAGGACCTGAGGCCGGTTGAGCCGGTCGAGCGGTTCCTGGCCTATCTTGCGGCGATCGAGAAGTCGCCGAACACGATCAAGGCGTACGCCCACGACCTGAAGGACTGGTGGGACTACCTCACCGGGCATGGGGTCGGCTGGCGGTTCGCGACGTTGGAGGACGTCCCACAAGAGGTCGTCCGGGTCCTGCCGGACCACGATTCGCACCGGATGACCTCGCACTACGCCAAAATCACCGACCAGACGGTGCGGCGGCACTGGGAGCAGGCCACCAAGGTCAACATCAAGGGCGAGCGGGTCACCCTCGATCCGGACGGCCCCCTCGGCCAGGCCCAATGGGCCAAGACCCGCTACGGCATGGCCACCCAGGCTGTCCAACGGCTACTGCGGACTGCCGGTGCAGAAGAGTTGCCCGCACGCCAACGCCTGCCTGACGTGCCCCGTCTTCCTGACCGGGCCGGAGTTCCTGCCCGAACTGCGCGAGCAGCGGCACCGCACGCTCACCCTCATCGACGTCTCCACCAGCAAGGGGCACTCCCGCGTGAACCAGCAGGTCCTCGCCAACCTGAACCGCATGATCGGCCAAGCCGAACAGGACGAGCCAGAGGCCACTACCGATGCGGGCTGACAACTCCCACCACCTGATCGCCGCCGCCCGACACCGCACGGCGGCCACCCGCAGACGCGCCATCGCAGCCCTGCGCCGCATGGACAAGGCCGGCACGCCAGTCACCATCGATGCCGTCGCCAAAGAAGGCAGGGTCTCCCGGTCCTGGCTCTACAACCAGCCGGACCTACGCGCCGAGATCGAACGCCTTCGCACCCGACGAAACCCAGCCGCGACAGGCCGACTGGTTCCCGACCGGCAACGCGCCTCCAACGCATCGCTGCTGCAACGTCTGGAATCCGCGGCTGAGCGCATCAGGCAACTGGCGTCAGAGAACCAACAACTCCGCGAAGCGCTGGCCCTTGCCCTCGGAGAGCACCGGGCCGCCACCGTCCTCGGCAGCACCCACGACACGCCGAAGAAGAAATCCGTCCCACCATCGGACCCTGCTAACGACCACGTCGACGACACTGTCCTCATCACATCACCGCTTGTCAAAGCCATGATCTTTTCGCCAGCTCAAGATAAGGGCCGTTGATCTTCTTGCCGCTGTCGAATCCGCGCGAGGCGGCCCCGACGGTGTCGGCGCCCTTGACCGACTGGGAGTCCACGATCGCCGCGGAGGGCTGCACGTCGCGGCCCAACCCCACCCGCAGCCGGCCGCGTAACCGGTCCACCAGCCGGTGCGGCAGACCCCGTTGGCTCCACCGCTGGAAGAACGCGTACACCGCCTGCCAGGGCGGGAAGTCCACCGGCAGCGCCCGCCACTCGATGCCGTTGCGCACCACGTAGCCGATCGCATCGAGCATCGCCCGAAGGTCATGCACCATCGGCCGCCCCGTGGCCCGGCGAATCTCGTCCATCACCTCCCGCGCCTGCGGCTCCAAGACCCGCCACTGCCCGTCGGTCATATCCGACGGATAACGAGGCACCCGGTCACGACACAGACAACCAGGACAGGCAGAACTGGCGCCAGACGCGCCGACAGAGTAGACAGGCATCCACGGGCTCTTGGGCAGACGGGTTGGCGAGACACCTCCCAGCTACCAGGAGCCCGCCCACGTCTCACGCCGCCATGCCCGACGTGACCTGATCGATACCCACAACATGATCAAGCCCGCAGCCTGCTACCCCTTTGCCATCAGGCTCTCAGAATCACCAAACGCGCGGACTTGGGTTAGTGACGAAGGTCCCGCCCGGCACAAGCCTCAAGTCATCGTTTGGTGAGTCCGGGCGACTGGCGGCGTCTAGGCCGGCGGCAACAGGCCCGCGTCGTGGGCCAGGATGGCGGCCTGCACCCGGTTGGTGCAGTCGAGCTTGGTGAGGATCCGGCTCACATGCGCCTTCGCGGTGCCTTCGCTCATGTGCAGGCTCCTGGCGATCTCGCCGTTGGACAGCCCGCCGCCGACCAGGATGACAACCTCGCGTTCTTTCTCGGTGAGTACGCCCAGCCGATGCTTGGCGTGCTCCGCCCGGGAGTTCTCCGGCCCGACATAGCGGTCGATGAGCTGACGGGCGATCCGCGGGAGAGGATGGCGTCCCGTTCGCCGCGACCCGCACGGCCTGGTACCAGGCGCGACAGAGCTCGCGGCAGGGCTACCACGAGCAGCAGCGCGGTGGCCGGCCACAGGAACCGGGCCAGCAGGGCGGCCACGACCAGCGCGGCCCCGACGCCTTGCCACGGACGCGGCGGGAACTGGTCGATCATCGCCCACCCGATCAGTGCGGGCAGGACGAGCCGGCGCGCGACGAGCCACCGGCTCGTCCCGGCCCACCCTGTCCTGAGGGAGCGAAGCTCCGTTCGTACCTGCGCGGAAACACCGCACGAAGGTCCGCGATCACGAGCTGTCCCTCCTCTCCAACGCATACAGGGCGGACCGCCTCGCGCGATGCGATGCGGCCCGCCCTCCTCGGCCGTCATGGTACCGGCGAGCGGCGCAGCCTCCAGACCGCGACCAGTGCGGGCACGACCACCCACACGCAGACAGCCGTGATCAGCGGCGGGCCGGCGGGCTTCGCTCCGGCGAGCATCTCCGTTGCCGCGCCCAGATCGAGCCAGCGTCCTAGGTCGACCGAGCGGACGGCGAGCAGCGGAGTGGCCGGCGCCACCACGTACCCGAGGATCAGCGCCACCGTGGCGCCCCGCGCCGCGGCGCCGAGGAGGAACCCGACCGTGACGTTGACGGCGACCCCGACGGCGACCTGCCAGAAGTGGGTCGGCACCCCCATGCCGGGGGCGATGGAGCGATCGTCGAGCGCAAGCGCGCTGGTGGCCGCCGCCCAGGCGAGCAACCCGAACACCGCGGTCGTGCCCAGCGCCCAGACCAGCACCGACCCGAAACACGCCACGAGCCAGCGCAACCGCCGGGGAGCGACGACCAGCACCATCGCGGCCCACCTGGACCGGAACGGTGCCGCCGCGGCGACGGCGCCGATGGCGAGCCAGACCAGCGTGTACACCTCGGTGGAGGCGACGACCTGCCTGCCGAGGGAGCCGGCGGTGACGGTGCCGGTCAGCATGACGACGCCGAACACCGTGCTGGCCAGGCCGACGACCAGGGCCAGGATCGTCCCCACGACCACGCCGCGCTGCGCCCGCCAGATGTCCAGGTGGACCCGCAACAGGCGGCGCAGCGGCATCGGCGTGAGGTGTCGGCCCATCTCGCGAGAACCCATCGGTACGGTGGTCACCGGATCGCTCCTTCGGTGGTGATCAGCTGGTAGATGTCAGAAAGCCGGCGCTGCTCGCCGGAGAGTCCCCGAACGACGAGGCCGCACGCGGCGGAGACCTCGCCGACCTCGCCCGGGGTCGCGCCGATCACGCGGATCGCGCCGTCGGCAAGCTGCTCGGTGCGGTGGCCGAGCTGCCACAGCCGCCGCGCGAGGACGTCCGGCTGCTCGACGCGTACGACGACGGTGTCCGAGGTGAGCAGGTCGGCCTTGGCCGCGTCCTGGACCACCCGGCCCTTGTGGAGCACGACCACCCGGTCGGCGACCTCCTCGACCTCCGGCAGGTTGTGGCTGGAGACCAGGACGCTGTTGCCGCGCGCCGCGTGCTCGCGGATCCAGCCGCGCAGCTCGTGGCAGGCCACCGGGTCGAGGGCGTTGGTCGGCTCGTCGAGGATCAGCAACCGCGGCTGGCTGAGCAGCGCGAGGGCGAGCGCCATCCGCTGCCGCATGCCCATCGAAAAGTGCGCGATCCGGCGTTTCGGGACGTTGCCCAACCCGACCAGCCGGAGCACCTCCGGTACCCGCTCGGCCGGCACGTCGGCCAGCCCCGCCGCGACGCGGGCGGCGGTGACGGCCCGCCACGAGGCGGGCAGCGTCGAAGCGTCCAGTGAAGCCCCGACGAGGCCGCCGAGGCTGCCCAGCCGCTCGACCGGGACACCGCCGAGGCGGACCCGGCCGGAGTCGGGACGGACGAGGCCGAGCGCCATCCGCATCAGGGTCGTCTTGCCGGCGCCGTTGTGGCCGACCATCGCGACCACCGATCCAGGCTCCACGCTCAAGCTGACCTGCTGCAGGGCCGGCGCCGAGCCGAAGCTCTTGCTCACGCTGTCGAAGTTCAACATGCCGCAGAAGTTAGGGCGCGGACCCGGCCGGCCGGATCTGCCGATCGACCAAAGCGCCGGGCCGATCGGCAGCCCTCCGGCCCGCGGCCGGTAGCGCCCCCGCGGTCCGGTGTAGCACGAAATCCTCAGCCGGCGATGGGGACGGCGGCCTCCGCCTCCGCCGGCTGAGTCGCACCGCTCGGGCGGACGTGCCGCAGCAGCGTGACGACGAGGACGGCGACGCCGGCGAGAAGGATGGCGCTGACGGCGGCGGCGACGTGCAGCCCGCTGGTGTAGGCCGCGCGGGCGGAGGTGAGCAGCGCCGCGGCGAGCTCGTCGGGCAGGCCCGCGGCGGCGGCCGTCGCGCCGGCGAGCGTGTCGCGGGCGGCCTGGGCCGCGGCGGCCGGGACGTCGGCGGGGACCGCGATCCGGCTGCGGTAGACAGCGGTGCCGAGGCTGCCCAGGGTGGCGATGCCCAGCGCGAAGCCGAACTCGCCGCTGGTCTCGTTCATCGCCGCTGCGGACCCGGCCTTCTCCGGCGGGGCGGACCCGACCACCAGGTCGGTGCCCACGCTCACCAGGGGGCCGGCGCCAAGATTTATCACGGCGAACCCGATCACGAGCGTCGACAGTCCCGACGTCGCCCCGACACGGGTGAGCATCAGCACGCCGACCACGGAGACCGCCAGGCCGGCTCCGATGAGGTACGCCGGGCGGATGCGCCGCGCGACGAGCGGGGAGAGCTGGAAACTGATGATGGACGTGGCCACCGCGGGGAGCATCCACAGGCCCGCCCGCAGCGGTGACAGGCCTTCGACGAGCTGGAGGTGCTGCGTGATGAACACCATCATCGCGCCCATCAGCATGGTGCCGAACAGCATGCCTGCCAGCGCGGCGGTGAAGGCGCGGTTGGCGAACAGGCGCAGGTCCAGCATGGGGTCGGCCAGCGAGCGCTGCCGGCGTACGAACACCGTGCCGAAGACCAGTCCGGCCACGATCGCGGCGACGGGCAGCGAATGCCAGCCGGCCTTGGCCAGCTCCTTGAGGCCGTAGACGATCGGCAGGATCGCGGCGAGGGACAGGGCGACGCTGGCCAGGTCCAGCCGGCCGGCGTTGGTGTCGCGGTACTCGGGCAGCAGCGCCGGGCCGAGCACGAGCAGCAGCAGCATTGCGGGCACGCCCAGCAGGAACACCGAGCCCCACCAGAAGTTCTCCAGCATCACCCCGCCGACCAGCGGACCGATGGCGGCGCCGGACATGAAGCACACCAGCCATACGCCGATGGCGAGGCCGCGCTGCTTCGGGTCACGGAACATGTTGCTGATCAACGCGAGGGTCGAGGGCGCCAGGGTCGCCCCGGCGGTCCCGAGCAGGGCGCGAGCCGCGATCAACAGCTCGGGAGTGGGGGCGTACGCGGCGAGTACCGAGGCGGCGCCGAAGGCGGACCCGCCCAGCAGCAGCAGCTTGCGCCGACCGATCCGGTCGCCCAGCGTGCCCATGGTGATCAGGAAGCCGGCAATCATGAACCCGTAGATGTCCATGATCCACAGCTGTTCCGTGCTGCCCGCCCGGAGGTCCGCGCTCAGGTGCGGCAGCGCCAGCAGCATCACGAAGACGTCGATGGACACGAGCAGCGTGGGCAGGGCCAGCACGGCCAGGCCGATCCACTCGCGCCGTCCGGCGCGCGGGCGGGATTCCATCGCGGTGTTCGCACCCATGGAAGGTCCTTGTCAGTCGAGGTCGGTGTGGGCGTTCACCGGTAGGTCGGAGCGGCCCGCCGGTTCTCGACATGTGGGGCGCCGGAGCGAGGATGGTTGTCCAGCGGATGTCGAGAACCCGTCGCCCGTTCCGACCAACCAGTGCAAGCGACACCGCGACTGTGAGGAGAGTAGTGACGTGAAGTACCTACTGATGATCTACATGAACCCCACGACCTGGGAGTCCCTGTCCGAGGAGGACCGCAACGAGGTCGTCCGGGGCCACGAAGAGTTCCAGCGGATCATCACCGAGTCCGGCGAGATGGTCAGCACGCACGCGCTCGCCGAGCCGGCCCAGAGCGCGACCGTCCAGGTCCGTGGCGGCGTCCCTGCGGTCACCGACGGGCCGTATCTGGAGGCGAAGGAATACCTGGCGGGCTACTACCTGGTCGAGTGCGACAGCAAGGAACGGGCCATCGAGCTGGCCGCGCTCGTGCCGGACGCCCGGTTCAACGCGATGGAGGTACGTCCGATCATCCACTCCGCGGGTGCCCAGGTGTGACCGTGAAGTACCTGCTGATGATCTACGAAAGTGACGAGCTCCGGGGCTCGTACTCCGAGACCGACTTCACCGGCCTGATCGCCGGGGACGCGAAGTTCCAGCAGGAGATCCGCGAGTCGGGCGAGCTGGTCAGCGTGGAAGGGCTGGCCGATGCGGTCCATGCCAGGACCGTTCGGGTACGCGACGGGTTGCCGGTCGTGACCGACGGCCCGTACCTCGCCTCGAAGGAACATCTCGCCAGCTACTTCGTGGTCGACTGTGAAGACCTGGAGCGCGCCACCGAGCTGGCCGCGCGATATCCGGCCGCGCACCGCAACGGGGTGGAAGTGTGGCCGCTCCTGACTCGCGGCGGGACCGAGATGTGATGACCGACGCCCCTGCCGAGGACCTGCTGCGCGAGCTGGCGCCGCAGGTCCTCGGCGTGCTCGTTCGCCGGCACGGGCAGTTCGACGCGTGCGAGGATGCGGTGCAGGAGGCCCTGCTGACCGCCGTCGTCCGGTGGCCGGCCGAGGGGATGCCGGACAACCCGCGGGCCTGGCTGCTCACCGTCGCGTCGCGGCGGCTGACCGATCACTGGCGCAGCGACCAGGCGCGCCGGCGCCGGGAGGCGACAGCCGCGACCCAGGTGCCGGCCGACGAGCTCGTGGCGGCGCCGCCCGGCGACGAACAGCCGTCGGACCGGGACGACACGCTCACCCTGCTGTTTCTGTGCTGCCATCCCGCCCTGTCCCCGCCGTCGCAGGTTGCGCTGACCCTGCGCGCCGTCGGCGGGTTGACCACGGCGCAGATCGCCCGTGCATTCCTGGTCCCCGAGGCGACGATGGCGCAGCGCGTCAGCCGGGCCAAGCAGCGCATCAAGGCCGCGGGTGCCAGCTTCCGCCTGCCCCCCGAGCCCGAGCGGGCCGACCGGCTGCGCGTGGTCCTGCACGTCCTGTACCTGATCTTCAACGAGGGCTACACCGCCACCTCCGGCCCGGACCTGCACCGCAGCGACCTGACCGCGGAGGCGATCCGGCTGGCCCGTGCGGTCCACCATCTGCTGCCCGACGACGGCGAGGTCGCGGGCCTACTGGCCCTGATGCTGCTCACCGAGGCGCGGCGCCCCGCCCGCACCGGCCCGCACGGCGAGCTGATCCCCCTCGCCGAGCAGGACCGCGACCGGTGGGACCGGGAGTACATCCGCGACGGCGTCGCGCTCATCACCGGCACGCTGGCGCGGGCACCGATCGGCCCCTACCAGCTGCAGGCGGCGATCGCGGCGGTCCACGACGAGGCCCCGAGCTCGGAGGAGACCGACTGGCCGCAGATCCTCGGGCTGTACGAGCTGCTCGCCCGCGTCTCCCCCAACCCCATGGTCACGCTCAACCACGCCATCGCGCTCGCCATGGTGCAGGGCCCCCGGGCCGGGCTGGACCTGCTGGGCACCCTGGACACCGACGACCGGATGGCGGGCCACCACCGCCTCGACGCCGTACGCGCACACCTGCTGGAGATGGCCGGTGACCACGCCGCCGCCCGCGCCAACTACCACCTGGCGGCGCGCCGCACGACCAGCTTGCCGGAACGGCGTTACCTCGAGGCACGGGCCGCGCGGCTGGCCGGCGCGGACCCCGCCCGCCCAGCCGACGGGGTCCCCGCCCGCCCGGCCGGCGGGGACCCGGTCTAGGACAGCGCGGCCGGCAGGCCGAACGCCGGGAACAGGTCGCGTCCATGTAGCGCTGGAGTACCGCCCGGTCCGCCGCGCTGGGCTCCAGGCGCGCAGGAACGTCTCCTGTACCAGATCCTCGGACTCCTCGAACGAGCCGAGCATCCGGTAGCAGTGCACCCGCAGCTCCCGCCGGTAGCGCTCCACGACCTCGGCAAACGCCGACTCGTCGGCCGTGCTCTCCGCCGCCTCGCCTTCCCCCACCGATCCGCCCTCCGCTGTCCGGTGACCCGCCCGTCGTGGCTCACCTACGTAACACGGTCCCCCGGCGAAAATCATCGCCCGCCGGCCCCGGCGCGGAGGAAGGTAGCGGGTGGCGGGCCATCCGGCCCTCGCCTACGTCAGGAAGGACGTGCGGGTGCGGATCCTCTTCACCTTCGCCGGCGGCAGCGGCCATTTCCACCCCCTGGTACCGGTCGCGCGGGCCGCGGAGGCCGCCGGCCATGTGGTCGCGTTCGCGGCCCGCACCGCGATGGTGGCGACCGTCCAGGCCACCGGTTTCCCCGTCTTCCCCACGGGCGAGAGGGGCGGGGACGAGACGACCCGGATCCCGCTGCGCAGGCTCGACCCGCGGCGCGAGGACCTCGATCTGCGTGACGGGTTCGCCGGATGGATGGCGCGGGGTCGGGCCGAGGCGATCCAGACCGTGTGCGCCGACTGGCGACCCGACCTCGTCGTCTGCGACGAGACGGACTTCGGGAGCATGGTCGTGGCCGAACGGCTCGAACTGCCGTACGCGAGCGTGCTGGTCATCGCCGCGGGCGGGTTCGTGCGCGCCGAGTTGCTCAGCGAGAACCTCAACGCGCTGCGCGCCGGGTACGGCCTGCCCCCCGATCCCGATCTGGCGATGCTCAGCCGATACCTCGTGCTGTCCCCGGTGCCGCCCGGCTACCGCGACCCCGCCTTCCCGCTGCCGCCCACGGCGCATGCGGTGCGCCTGGCCGAGGATGTCGCAGCGCCGAGCACCCCGGCGCCGTGGACGACCACCCGGCCCGGCGCACCGACGGTGTACTTCACGCTGGGCACCGTCTTCAATATCGAGTCCGGCGACCTTTTCCCGCGGGTACTCGCGGGGCTGCGCGACCTGCCCGTCAACCTCGTCGTCACGATGGGGCGCCAGATCGACCCCGCCGAGTTCGGGCCGCAACCCGACCACGTCCACCTCGCGCGCTACATCCCCCAGTCGCTGGTCCTGCCGCACTGCGACGCGGTGGTCTCGCACGGCGGGTCCGGCAGCACCATCGGCGCCCTGGCGTACGGGCTGCCGATGGTGCTGATCCCGATGGGCGCCGACCAGCCGCACAACGCGGCGCGCTGCGAACGGCTCGGTGTGGCGCGCGTGCTCGACGCGGTGGACGCCACGCCGGAAGCCGTCCGCGACGCGGTGTCGACGGTGCTGGCAGAACCCGCCTACCGGCAGGCGGCGCGGGCCATGCGGGACGACATGGGGGCACTACCGGGGCCCGAGCACGCCGTGACGCTGCTCGAGCGTCTCGCCGCGGACAGGTGCCCGGTGCCGCGGTAGGCGCCCGGTGCCGCGGTAGGCGCCTGGTGCCGTGGTAGGGGCCTGTCAGCCTGGGCACTCGGCGAAGGCCCGCTCGGTCTCGGCCGCGCCCACCGGCTCCGTGGACGCGGCCACCGCCGCCGGCTCCGCCGCTGTCGCCACCCGGCGCGGGCGCAGGAGCGTCGCCGTGACGACGATGGCGCCGATGACCAGGACCGCGCCGATGCCGAACGCGAGACGGTACCCGGTGGTGAGCGCCACGGCGGCGGGCTGCCCGGCGGCGAGCAGGCTCTCGGTACGCGAGCTGGACAGCGTCGCCAGCACCGCGAGGCCGAGCGCGCCGCCGACCTGCTGGGTCGTGTTCACCAGGCCGGACGCCAGCCCGGCGTCGTCGGGCGTGGCGCCCGACATGGCCAGGGTCATCAGCGCGGGGATCGACAGCCCGCCGCCTACGCCGAGCAGCAGCATCGCCGGCAGGATGTCGACGGCGTACCGGCTGTCGACGGGCACCCGGCTGAGCACCAGGAGCCCCGCGACGATCGACACCAGTCCCGGTACGAGCACGGCACGCGCCCCGAACCGGTTGGTCAGCCGGGCGGAGAAGCCGAGCGAGAAGGCGCCGATCGCCAGGGCGATCGGAAGGAACGCCAGTCCGGTCTGCACGGCGTCGTAGCCCAGGACCCGTTGCAGGTACAGAGCGCCCAGGAAGAACATCCCGAACAGGCCGGCCACGGTCAGCGCCTGGGCCAGGTTGGCTCCCGAGACGCTGCGTGACCGGAAGATGCGCAGCGGCAGCAGCGGGTTGGCGGCGCGGCGCTGCCGGGCGAGGAACGCGACGAGCAGCACGACCGCGAGCGCGCCGAAGCCGACGGTGTGTGTCGAGCCCCAGCCGTAGTGGGCGGCCTCGACGATGGTGTAGACGCCCAGCATCAGGGCGGCGGTGACGAGGACGCCACCCGCGACGTCGGCACCCGCGCCGACCCCGATCCCGCGGTCGCCGTCGAGCAGGCGCAGGGCGAGCACCGCGGCGGCGATCCCGATCGGCAGGTTGACGAAGAAGATCCAGTGCCAGCTGAGGGCCTGGGTGAGGACCCCGCCGGCGAGCAGGCCCAGCGACGCTCCGCCGGAGGCGACGAAGCTGAATACGCCGATCGCCTTCGCCTGCTCCAGCGGTTCCGGGAACAGCTTCACGACCATGCCCAGGGCCACGGCGGACGCCATCGCACCGCCGGCGCCCTGCGCGAAGCGCGCGGCGACGAGGGTCTGCGGGTTGGTGGACAGCCCGCACAGCGCCGACGCGGCGGTGAACACGACCAGTCCGGCCACGAAGACCCGCCGGCCACCGACCAGGTCGCCGAGCCGGCCGGCCAGCAGTAGCAGGCCGCCGAATGCGATCAGGTACGCGTTGACGACCCAGGCCAGCCCGGCCTGCGAGAAGCCGAGGTCACGCTGGATGGCGGGCAACGCGACGTTGACGATGGTCTGATCCAAAATGATCATCAACATCCCGATGCAGAGCACGCCGAGTGCCAGCCATCGCGCGTCGCGTACGGGTGGAGAGGTCTCGCCCATCAGATTGTCGCCCTCCCTAAGGACACTATTTGTTACAGCGACCATCTTCTGTGACTATGGACAACGGCGGAAGGAGGCACTTTTATGTCTCAGGGGCACATCGATGTGTCAGCGCAGCTCCCGGGCACCGAGGCGGAGTCCTGCAGTGCCGAGCTGGAGGCCTGCACGGTCCGGCAGGTGCTCGACCGGGTCGGCGGAAAGTGGAGCATCGCGATCATCGTCTCCGCCGCCCGCGGCCCGGTCCGGTTCACCGAGCTGGAGCGCTGTATCGAGGGCATCAGCCGGCGGATGCTCACGCTCACGCTGCGGAACCTGGAGCGCGACGGGCTGCTCACCCGCACCGTCTACCCGACCGTGCCGCCCAAGGTCGAATACGCCGCGACCGAGATGGCGCTGGAGCTCTACGACTCCCTGGTGACGCTCACCACCTGGGCCGAGCGCCACCGGGTGGCGATCGCCGAAGCCCGCGTCGCGTACGACCGCGCGCACGGCGCCGCGGCGCAGAACTAGCCGCGGCTACGACCGTGGGTTCCCGTCCGTGGTGGGCGGGTCAGGCCGCCCGGTCGAGGGCTGCCAGAGTACGCCGCCGGAGATCGTCGATGGTGAGCCCGGCCGCGGTCAACACCTGGGCCGCCAGCCCTTTGCCCTCGCGAAGCAGCCCCAACAGGACGTGCTCGGGCCCGACGTGGTCGCTCCGCAGCCGGAGCGCCTCGCGCAGGGACAGTTCGAGCACCTTCTTCGCCCGCGGGGTGAACGGGCGTGCGCCGCCACCGCTGCGCCGGCGCCGCCGCAGCAGGCCACGTCGGCGTGGCGGGCAGGGTGACCGGAGCGCCTGCGGCCCGAACCGCTCCTCGATCTTCGACAGCACCGCGTCGAGGTCGATACCGATCTCCCGCAGCGCCGCCGCGTCGTCGGCGCCGAGCGGGCCACGGCCACGCCCCACGATCCGCTCGACGTCCGCACGCACCTGCTCGCGATCCACTCCGGCGTCGCGCAGCACGGTCGACGCGATCCCGCTGCCCTCGTCGAGCAGCGCCAGGAGAATGTGCTCGGTGCCGATGTACCCGTGCCGGAACCCGGTCGCCTCCTCCTGCGCGGTCACCACGACGTGTCGAGCCTGGGCCGTGAACCGCTCGAACATCACGCCTCCCGTCGACCGTGCGCCGGCGCCCGGCCGGCGTGCTTCTTGTGCACCGCCTGCTTGCTGACGCCGAGCGCGTTCGCGATCTCCTGCCAGGACCAGCCCTGCCGGCGGGCGTTGTCGACCTGCACCGCCTCCAGCGTCTCCGCCAACCGCCGCAGGGCCACGACGGCCCGCAAACCGGTCCGGACATCCGAACTGCCGGCAGCCGCGGCCAGGTCTGTCACCTCGGTCACGATGTCAACCTACGTTGACTCCACCCGCGTTGTCAATCACGGTTGACTCACCGAATCCTTCACGATCATGGAGAGAGCACCGCCGCCGGCTCCCCGCGGTGCGCCGCCCCGGCCGCGATCACGTGCTCGACCAGCGCGATCAGCACCTCTTTGCTCGACTCCCGGCGCCGGACGTCACACATGACGAGAGGCACCCCGGGGTCGAGGGCGAGGGCGAGGCGGACCTCGTCCGGCTCGTACCGGGGCGAACCGTCGAAGCGGTTGACCGCCACGATGAACGGCGTGCCCCGGCGTTCGAAATAGTCCACCGACGGAAAGCACGCCGCGAGGCGCCGGGTGTCGGCCAGCACGACGGCGCCGATCGCACCCAGCGCCAGCTCGTCCCACACGAACCAGAACCGGTCCTGTCCGGGCGTGCCGAACAGGTACAGGATGAGGTCGTCGCTGATCGTGATCCGGCCGAAGTCCATCGCCACCGTCGTGGTGGCTTTCCCCTCCACGCCGGACAGGTCGTCGACGCCGATGCTCTCCCGGGTCAGCGACTCCTCGGTGCGCAACGGCTCGATCTCGCTCACGGCGGCCACGAGGGTTGTCTTGCCCGCACCGAAGCCGCCCGCCACCAGGATCTTCACCGCCACCGGCAGGTGCGAGGCGTCCTCAGAGGGAACGTAGTCCATTGATAACCGCCTTGAGTACGCGCTGATTCGGCACCTGCGCGGAATGGCCGGGCCCACGCGCGAGGATGAGGCCCCGGTCGAGCAGGTCGCCGAGCATGACCCGCACGATGCCCACCGGCAGGTCCAGGTGCGCCGACACCTCGGCGACCGACTGCGGTCGCTGGCACAGTCGCATGATCGCGGCCTGCTCCGGGTCGAGCGGCTCGCGGACCATGGCCACCGGTTTGGTCGCGATGACCAGCGTGATCAGGTCGAAGTCGCCGTTGGCCGGTCGGGTCCGGCCACGGGTCATCGCATACGGGCGGACGACCGGCCCGGCCTCGTCATCCAGCCAGACGATGTCGGAGTCGTCGGACGGGGTGGTCATGTCAGGCTCCGTCAGGCAGTTCGGCGTCCGCGCGCAGTGGAGTACCGAGGTACTGCCCCACGCGGGTGACCATCATAGCCATCTCGTAGGCGATCAGGCCGATGTCCGCGTCGGACGCGGCGAGCACGGCGAGGCATGCCCCCTGCCCGGCGGCCGTGACGAACAGGAACGCCGACTCCATCTCGATGATGGTCTGGCGCACGCTGCCGCCGCCGAAGTGCCGCCCGGCGCCCCGGGCGAGGCTCTGGAATCCGGCGGCGACCGCGGAGAGGTGGTCGGCGTCCTCCCGGGTGAGCCCACGGGACGCCGCGACCAGCAGGCCGTCGGCGGACAGCACGACTGCCTGTTCGGCATGCTTGACCCGGCCGACCAGATCGTCGAGCAACCACCGCAGATCGCTGGCGGAACCTGTCTTCTGCGCCACTGACGTCCTCTCTCTACCGCTCGCCGGGATCGCCGGCCGGGTCCTGATCGGTAACCGGCGAGTCCTCGGATGCGTGCTCGGGGGTTATCGCGAGCGAGCGGCCACGCATCGTGCCGCGCTGGTACGAGGCCATCATCCGGCGCACCTCCTCCGGCGAGCGGCGCAGGGCCGGTGGCGGGTCGGGGTCGGCGGCCGGCGGCTCGTCGGTGTGCAGCGGCGCGGCGAGGTTGGCCTGGCGTACCCGTTTGGGCAGCCCGTTGGGCGTGAATCCGGCCGGCTCGGCGGCGGGCGGGTCCGCGACGGCTTCCGCGAGAGCCAGTGCCGACACGGGTTCCGGTGCCGCCAGTGCCGACACCGGTTCCGGTGCCGCCAGTGCCGACACGGGTTCCGGTGCCGCCAGTGCCGACACGGGTTCCGGTGCCGCCACGGGCCCCGCGGGCGGTTCGGGCGGCGCGGGGGCGGCCGTGAGGGCGGCGCGCCGGCGCGGGGCGGCCAGAATCTCCGGCACCGCCTCGGGCTCGTCCAGCTCCACGACCAGCGTGGACGGGATCAACACGATCGCCATCACACCGCCGTAGGGTGACTCGCGAAGCTGTACGCGCACGCCGTGCCGCTGGGCGAGCTGGCCGACGACGTAGAGCCCCAGCCGGGCCGTCCGGGACAGGTTGAACTCAGGCGGGTTACGCAGCTCCTCGTTGGCCGCGGCGAGGTCCATCTCGGTCATGCCGAGGCCGCGGTCCTCGATCTCGACCGCGAAGCCGTGCGCCACCTTCTGGCCACCGACCTGCACGATGGTGTCCGGCGGCGAGAACGAGGTGGCGTTTTCGATCAGCTCGGCGAGCAGGTGGATGATGTCGCCGACGGCCCGCCCTTCGAGCGCGGCCGGCCCGATCGGCAGCACCGACACCCGGGCGTAGTCCTCCACCTCGCCGACCGCCCCGCGGACCACGTCGACCAGTGGCACCGGGTTGCGCCAGCCGCGGCCGGGGACGGCGCCGGAGAGCACGATCAGGTTCTCCGCGTTGCGGCGCATGCGGGTCGCGAGGTGGTCGACGCGGAACAGGTTGTCGAGATCCTCGGGCTCGGTCTCCCGCCGCTCCATCGCGTCCAGCACCGTGAGCTGCCGGTGCACCAGCGCCTGGGTGCGCCGGGCCAGGTTGAGGAACACGTCCCGCACGCCGCGGCGCAGCTCGGCCTGCTGGACGGCGACGTGGATCGCCGTCCGCTGCACGGTGTTGAACGCCTGGGCGACCCGGCCGACCTCGTCGGGGCCCACGGCGAGCGGTGGCGCCTCCGCGGCGACGTCGACGTCCTCGCCGAGGCGGATGCGTTCGACGACCCGGGGCAGCCGCTCCTGGGCCAGTTCGAGCGCGGCGACGCGCAGCCGGGCCAGCTGGTTGGACAGCGAGCGGACGGTGGTCACCGAGATGATGATCGACGCGATGACGGCGATGAGACCGAGCCCGCCGGCGAGGCCGAGACGGACCAGCACCGCGACCGCGGCGGGCCGGGCCAGTTTGACGGTGGACCAGGCCAGGCCGTTTTCCAGGTCGCGCAACTGGTCGAAGACCGGCCCGACGGCCACCGGCCAGGCGTCGGCGGTGAGCGGCAGCGGCCCGACTCCGCCCTTCTCCATCATCCGGTCCTCGAGCAGCCGCAACTGGGCGGCAGGTGCGCCGGCCATATAAGCGTGGTAGCGCGCCTGCTCGGCCGCGGGCAGCGCGACCTCGACCTCCGCGTACAGGAACCGCTGGGCGCCGACAAGCTGTGTGAACGACGCGTACTCGCCGGCGGTGAACCGACCCGCGGCCAGCATGCCGGCCAGCAGCGCGTCCTCTTGCGACAGCACCTCCCGGGCCCGGGTCAGGGCTTTGAGGGTGCGCCCCCGCTCGGCGACGCGGGCGTCGTCCAGAGTGGCCAGTGCGCCGTAGATGCGGAAGCCGACGTTGATGAAGTCGGTGAACGTGGCGGCGGCGTGGCTGCGGTCGACGATGCCGGCGTCGATGGCGGCGCGCCCCTCGTCGAGCCCGTTCAACGTCTCGAAGGCCTCCCGGATGTGCCGCTCCTCGGCCGCGCTCGCGGCGGTCCGCACCTCACCGCTGCCGGCGAGCCGCTGGAAGGTCTCGCGCGCCTCGTCGGTGCGGGCGCGCTGTGCGGTCAGGGCTTCGTGCTGCTCGGCGGTGTGACCACTGAGGAAGATCAGGGAGAGCCGGCGCTCCTGCTGCAGCGCCGTGATCATCGACTCGGTGGGCCGGTCGAGTTTCTGGTCCAGAGTGTCGACCCACAGCAGGTTGAGGCCGTCCCGCAACGTGATGGTGGCAGCGAACGCCCACAGCGCAACCAGCGAAAGGAGTAGAGCGACAACTTTGGTGCGTAGGTGGGAACCGCGGGAACTCATCACATCCGACCCATCGGAAGGTCAACGTCGAAGACCGCGAGCAACATTGCAGCCGGGGGTACGCCGGTGTCAATCCCTCGAAGCGCGCGGACCTTGCCGAAATTGGCCGGACGCCACCCGTACCCTCGGAAGTTGCTCATGACCGCAACGACTGATTTCGATCTCCCGTGTCGCGGTGAACTGCATCGATACAAAGAAATTAGTAGACCCTTGCCCCCCAATGGCGACCGCCTCTAGCCTCGATCGAAAAGCCGATGACGAGGGGGCCGGCGTGGCTGAGACAGCGCTCGACGCCCCAGGCCGGGTGCGCTCCCCGGCGATCGGCGTGCGGGTGCTGCGCTTTCTGGGCGCGCTCTGGCGACCGGTGCTCCTCCTCGCCGTCCTCTTCGGCGTCTGGTGGTTCGTCGCCGACCGCCGCTACGTGCCGAAATACCTGCTACCCGCGCCGTCCGAGGTGGCGCGGACGATGACCGGCGAGTGGCGGATGCTCAGCCACCACGCCGGTGTGACGCTCTACGAGACGGTTCTCGGTTTCGTCCTCGCGACCGCGCTGGGACTGGTGACCGCGGTGGCAATCGCCTACTCGCGGACCCTCGACAAGGCGCTGTATCCGATCGTGCTCTTCGCACAGGTCATCCCGAAGATCGCGATCGCGCCGCTGCTGGTGGTCTGGTTCGGCGTCGGCCTGGCACCGAAGATCGCGCTGGCCGTGCTCATCTCGTTCTTTCCGATCGTGATCTCCGGCGTCGCCGGTCTGCGCTCGACCGATCCGGAGTTGCTCGACCTGTCCGCCACGATGGGCGCCGGCCGGTGGCGCACGTTCCGCAAGATCCGATTTCCGAACGCCCTTCCCCATCTGATGGCGGGCCTGAAGGTCGCGGTCACGCTGGCCGTGGTCGGCGCGGTGGTCGGGGAGTTCGTCGGGGCCAGCGAAGGGCTCGGACACGTGCTGCTGCTGGCCAACGGCAACCTGGACGCGCCGCTGCTCTTCGCCGACCTCTTTCTGATGGCGGGGCTCGGCATCGTCCTGTTCGTGCTCGTCGAAGTCGCTGAGTCCCTGCTCATTCCATGGCACGCCAGCCGCCGCACCGGAGTGCCGCTCACCACCTCGTGAGCCGGCGCGGCCCGCAAGGAGGAGGAACCGTCCGATGACCCGCCTCACGAAGCTGATAGCCGTTGCCGTGCTCGCGTGCTCCGTCACCGCGTGCGGAGGCGGGGGATCGTCTCCCGAAAAGTCCACCGACGAGCCCAAGACCAAAGTCACCCTGACGCTCAACTGGGTGCCCTACGGCGAGCACGCGCCGTTCTATTACGGCATCAAGAAGGGCATTTTCTCCAGCCAGGGAATCGATCTGGAAATCCGTCCGGGCAACGGTTCCGGCAACACCATCCAACAGGTCGCGCAGCAGAAGACCGACTTCGGCTGGGCCGACACCCCACCCCTCATCAAAGGCGTCAGCGCCGGAATGAAGGTCCGCAACGTCGGCGTGTTCCTGCAGAAAGGCCCGTCGTCGATCGAATTCCTCGCGGACAAGGGCATCGCCAAACCGGCCGATCTCAAAGGCAAGAGCATCGGGGGTACGCCCGGCGACGCGCTCTACGCGCTCTTCCCCGCCTGGTTGAAAGCCAACGGCCTGTCCAAGGACGACGTCAAGGTGGTCGACCTCGACGCGGCGAGCAAGATTTCCGCGGTCGCGGAGGGCAAGGTCGACGCCATCATGGGCTTCTTCCACGACCAGGCGCCGACCATCGAGGGCAAGACCGGCAAGAAGGTCAGCTACCTGCTGTACTCCGACTGGGGCATGAACCTGCTCGGCACCGGCCTCGTCGTCAACGAGGACACGATGAAGAACAAGTCCGATCTGGTGCGCCGCTTCGTCAAGGCGACGCAGCAGTCCTGGGCGGCAGCCGCGAAGGACGTTCCCGGCGCGGTCGAGGCGATGGCCGCCATGGCCGAGCAGGAGCCGCCCAAGGAGGTGCTGACCAAGCAGCTCACGCTCGCGATCACGCTGCTCGGCGACCCGGCCAACCCCGGCGTCAACGACGAGGCTAAGTGGACCGAGACGATCGGCCTGATGTCCAAGTACGGCGGGCTGCAACCGGCCGGTGCGCCGACCGCGTACTGGGATCCGTCCTTCGCGGCGAAGGCATGACGAGCACCGCCGTCGCCGACGTCGAGCTCGCCGGGATAAGCGTCCGGTTCGCCTCCCGGCGGGTCCGCACGACAGCGCTGGAGGACGTGTCGCTGCGCGTGGGCGCACGCGAGTTCGTCACCGTCGTCGGCCCGTCCGGCTGCGGGAAGTCAACGCTGCTCAAGGTGATCGCCGGCCTGGTCCGGCCCAGCACGGGCGAGGTGTCCCTGCTGGGCCGGCCGGTCACCCGCCCGCGCGACGACATCGGTTTCGTTTTCCAGCGCGCCGCGCTGCTGGAGTGGCGCGGGGTGCGGCGCAACATCCTGCTGCAGGCCGAGATGCGCGGGATGGACCGGCGCGCGGCCCGGGCCCGCGCCGACGAGCTGATCGAGCTGACCGGCCTGCGCGGCTTCGAGAAGGCACTCCCCCACGAGCTGTCCGGTGGCATGCAGCAGCGGGTCGCGCTGTGCCGCGCCCTGCTGCACGAGCCGCCGGTGCTGCTCATGGACGAGCCGTTCGCGGCACTCGACGCGCTCACGCGCGAGCAGATGAACGCCGAGCTGCACCGGATCTGGCGGGAGAACGCCACGACAGTCGTGCTGGTCACCCACTCGATCGCCGAGGCGGTGTTTCTCGGCACCCGGGTCGCGGTGATGAGCCCGCGCCCCGGCCGGATCGTGCGGATCCTCGACGTCGACCTGCCGCCCGAGCGGGATTACGCGACGGTCATGGCCGACGAGCGCTTCGACCGGCTGTCGAGTGAGATCCGCACGCTCCTGACGACGGGAGGGGCCGCATGACCCGCAGGCCGATCGGGATCGTCGTCAACGGCGTCACCGGACGGATGGGGTACCGCCAGCATCTGGTCCGCTCGTTGCTGGCGATCCGAGAGCAGGGCGGGCTGCCGTTGCGCGACGGCACCCTGCTGTGGCCGGAGCCGATCCTGGTCGGCCGCAACGAGGCGAAGCTCGCGGAGATCGCGCGGCGGCATTCGCTGGACACGTGGACCACCGACCTGGCCGCCGCCCTGGCCCAGCCCGGGGTGGCGGTCTACTTCGACGCGCAGGTGACCCAGCAGCGGGAGAAGGCCGTGCGTGAGGCCCTCGACGCCGGCAAGCACGTGTACTGCGAGAAGCCTCTCGCCCCGGACACGGCGACGGCGGCCGGGCTGGTGCGGGCGGCCGCCGAGGCGGGTGTGCGCACCGGCGTGGTGCAGGACAAGCTGTTCCTGCCCGGCCTGCGCAAGCTCAAGCGGGTCATCGACTCCGGGTTCCTCGGGCGGATTCTTTCGGTACGCGGGGAGTTCGGCTACTGGGTGTTCGAGGGCGACTGGCAGCCGGCGCAGCGCCCGTCCTGGAACTACCGGGCCGAGGACGGCGGCGGGATCGTGCTCGACATGTTCCCGCACTGGCAGTACGTCCTCGAAGGGCTCTTCGCGCCTATCCGCAGTGTGCAGTGCACGATCGCCACCCACATCCCCACCCGCCGCGACGAGGCGGGCGCGCCCTACCCCGCCACCGCCGACGACGCCGCGTACGCCGTCCTGGAGCTGGCGGACGGCGTCATCGTCTCGATCAACTCCTCCTGGTGCACCCGGGTCAACCGCGACGAGCTGGTCGAGTTCCAGGTCGACGGCACCGGCGGCAGCGCCGTCGCCGGGCTGCGCCGCTGCCGGGTGCAGCCGGCGGCCACCACGCCCCGACCGGTGTGGGACCCGGACGTACCGTCCACGGTGGACTTCCGCGCGCAGTGGCAGGAGGTGCCGGACAACGCGGAGTTCGACAACGGCTTCAAGGCGCAGTGGGAGGCGTTTCTGCGGCACGTGGCGGAGGGCGCCGACTTCCCGTGGGACTTCGCGGCGGCGACCCGTGGCGTGCGCCTGGCCGAGCTGGCGCTCCAGTCGGCGCGGGAGGGTCGCCGGATCGACGTGTCATGACCGACCACGTGGTTCTTCCCGGCGGAGAGCGGTACCGCCTGCGAGGCGGGGTGGGCTACCCGCGGCCGGGCAGGCCGGCCCGTTCCCGGATCGCATACGCGGCGGCGCACGTCGTCGCCGACCCCCGGGCCGAAAACGTGCCCGGCGCGCCCGCGGTCCTCGACTGGGAGGCCACGCTGGCCTTCCGCCGGCATCTGTGGTCCTACGGTCTGGGCGTCGCCGAGGCGATGGACACCGCACAGCGCGGGATGGGCCTGGACTACCCGGCGACGCGGGAGCTGATCCGGCGCACCGCCGCCGCGGCCGGCGGCCCGATCGTGGCGGGCGTCGGCACGGACCAGCTGGAACCCGGGCCGGCGACGCTCGACGAGGTGCGGCGGGCCTATGCCGACCAGCTCGCGGACGTGCTGGCGGCGCGCGCCCAGCCGGTGATCATGTGCAGCCGGCACCTGGCCGCGGCCGCGCGGGGCCGCGAGGACTACCTCGACGTGTACGGCGAGCTGATCGCCCAGAGCGACCGGCCGGTGCTGCTGCACTGGCTCGGGCCGATGTTCGATCCGGCGCTCGCGGGCTACTGGGGCTCTGCCGACCTTGACGCCGCGTCGTCCACGGTGCTCGCGCTCGTAACGTCCAATGTGGACGGCATCAAGGTGTCGCTGCTCGACGCAGCGCGCGAGGTGGCCCTGCGGCGACGGCTGCCGCCCGGGGTGCGGCTCTACACCGGGGACGACTTCCACTACCCCGAGCTGATCCGCGGCGACGAGCAGGGCCACTCCGACGCCCTGCTGGGCATCTTCGCGGCCATCGCACCCGCGGCCGCCGCCGCGCTCGCCGCGCTCGACGGCGACGACATCGACTCGTACCACCGGATTCTCGACCCGACCGTCGCGCTGTCCCGGCACATGTTCGCCGCGCCGACCTACCACTACAAGGTCGGCATCGTGTTCCTGGCGTGGCTGGCCGGCCACCAGGACCACTTCACGATGGTCGGCGGGGCGCAGTCGGGCCGGTCGCCGGCCCACCTGGCGACGCTGCTGCGCCTTGCCGACGAGGCGGGCCTGTTGCCCGACGCCGAGCTGGCGGCCGCCCGCGCCCGCGCGTACTTCACGGTGGCAGGGGTCGCGCAGTGACCCCCCTTACGCGTCGATCTTGGAGTTGTGTACATGGTTTGATCTCTAGACCACGTCACTTTCTCCTTGATCGGCGCGGAGAGGAGGAGGGGGGCGGCGGCGGGTGAGGCTGTCGTTCAACCAGGCCACCGCGAAGTACTGGCCGCTGGAGGACGCCGTCGCCGGCTGCGTCGAGGCCGGCGTCCCCGGCATCGGGCTGTGGCGCGACCAGGTGGCCGACTGCGGGGCGGACCGCGCCGCCCGGGTCACCCGGGAGGCCGGCCTCGCCGTCACCTCGCTGTGCCGTGGTGGGTTCTTCGAGGCGGCCGACTGGTTCGACGAGAACCGCCGCGCGATCGACGAGGCGGCCACACTCGGCGCGCCGGTGCTGGTCCTGGTCTGCGGCGGGCTACCGGCCGGCAGCCGGGATCTCGACGCGGCCCGCCGGCACGTGGCCGACAGCGTGGCGGCGCTGGCGCCGCACGCCGCCGCGGCCGGGGTCCGGCTGGCCGTCGAGCCGCTGCACCCCATGTTCTGCTCCGACCGCAGCGTCATCGCGACGCTGGCCCAGGCCCTCGACATCGCCGAGCGTTTCGACGAAGGCCTGGTCGGCGTCGTGGTGGACGCATACCACGTGTGGTGGGACGACACGGTCTACGGCCAGATCCGCCGCGCCGGCAGCCGCATCGCCATGTTCCAGGTGTGCGACTGGATCACCCCGCTGCCGGAGGGCGTCCTGCTCGGCCGCGGCCTGCCCGGCGAGGGGTGCATCGAGCTGCGCCGGCTGCGCGACGCGGTCGACGCGGCCGGCTACACCGGCCCCATCGAGGTAGAGGTCTTCAACGCCGCGCTGTGGCGGCGCCCGGGGCGCGAGGTGCTGGAGGCTACAGTCGCGGCGTACCGGCGCGAACTGGAGTAGCCATGCAGCTGCGTAGCGCGGAGCCGGGTGACCTCGATCAGATCGGTGAGCTGCTCACCGAGCGCGGCGCCCCCGACGACGCCGTCGACCACCGCCTGATGATGGACGACCCGGACGCCGGACCGTCGTCCTGCGGGGTGGTCGTGGACGGCGACCGGGTGGTCTCCACCGCCACGCTGATGGACGAGACGCTCTTCCTCGACGGCGTGGCGATCCCGGCCGGGCAGGTCGACCTGGTGGCGACCGACCGGGGGTACGAGGGGCGCGGCCTGGTGCGGGCGCTGATGGACTGGGCGCACCGGCGGTCGGCCGGCCGCGGGCACCTGGCCCAGGTGATGATGGGGATCCCCTACTTCTACCGCACGTTCGGCTACGCGTACGCGATGCCGCTGCCGCAGGCCCGCGCGCTGTCCGCGGTGCCCCCGCCGGAGGACGACGCCCACACGGTACGGGTGGCGACCGTCGACGACATCCCCTCCATGGCCGCGCTCCAGGACGCTGAGCAGGCCTACGCCGACCTGCGCATGCCCCACTCGCCGGCGTGCTGGCGCTGGCTGGTCGCCCGCCGCGGCAGCCAGCATTGGATCGTGGAGCGGGCCGGTGCGCCGGTCGCGGTCGGGCGGACCACCCCACCGGAGGAACGGGTCGAGCTCGCCGAGGTGGCCGCCGTGGACAAGCCGGCCGCGTACGCCCTGCTGCACCACGCCGCACGGCTCGGTGGCGGCGAGCTGTCGGTCACCGGGCGGCCGGGGACGACCGCGGGTGACGCACTGGAGCCGCTGCTGGCCGCGCCGCCGGAGCAGGCGGCGCGCTACTACGCCCGGGTCGCCGACCCGGCCGCCCTGCTGGAGCGGCTGCGCCCGGTGCTGTCGGCGCGGCTGGCCGCCTCGGAGCTCGCCGACGCGGAGGGCGAGGCGGTCGTCTCGTTCTTCCGGTCGCACGTGCGGTTCCGGTACGCCCGCGGCGAGGTGGGGCCGGTGCGCACCGGCGGGCGGATGCAGGCGCCGGGGGCGAGCGGGGGCGCCGGGGTGGCGCCGGATCTGGTGGCGCCGCTGCTGTTCGGCCCCGACGGCATCGCTGGCTTGTCCCGGCTGCATCCGGACGTGTACCCCGGCCCCCACGCGGCATTGATGCGGGTGCTGTTCCCACCCGTACGCAGTGACCTGCTCACCTACTACCTCTCATGATCATGAAGGATTTTCCGTGCCCCGACACGGAAAATCCTTCATGATCATGGGAACGCGGAGGCTACTTGTGGCTGCCCATCCCGTCCTGGACGGCGGTGACGTTGAAGTCCTTGTCGAACTTGACGGTCGCCTTCGAACCGTCCGACTTGGTGACGTGCGCCTCGTAGGCGTCGCCGTCGGCATCGGTCTCGACGCGGTCAATGGTCGCCCCGGGCACCGCCTTGAGCGCGGCGGCCTTGGCCTTGTCGGCATCGGTGCCGCTGAGCACCTTCTCGTCGCTGCGCTGCTGGGGAGCACCGCCCGGCGCCCCGTTCGGCCCGGCGGGGGCGCTGGGGCTCGCGGATGGCGTGGTCGACTCGGCCGAGGCCGGCAGCGCAGCGGCGATCAGGCCACCCGCCAGGGCGCCGCCGGCGAGCAGGCCGATAGCCCAACCCATCCGCTTCGTCCGGCCGGGGGTACGGGTCTCGTCGTTCATGGCTCTCCTCTGGTCGTATGCCGCACACCCGGTGTGGGTGAGCTGCCTCCGACTGTCGGAGCCGGCCCTGTCACCAGGCTCAGACGAACCTGGCCGCCAGCTGTGAACCTTCGGCGATCATGGGGAGTCCGCCAGCACGATCCGGTCGATATCGGGCGCCCAGCCGGCCGGGTTGCCGATCTCGACCGTGTTGGCGCCGGGACTGAGGAGGACCGGGACGGTCACCGAGCCGACCGTCTGCCAGTCGCGCGTCACCGCGAACGCCGGCACGACGGGTGCCCGGCCGTTGACGAGGACGACGCCGCTGCGCCGTGCCCCGGCGACGTAGTGGATGGTCAGGGCGTACCGGCCGGCCGCGGGCACGCTGATCCCGGTGAACCGCACCGTCTTACCGTTGGCCAGGTGGGCGACGACCCGGCCTCCGGAGGCGCCGGCCACCGTTCGCACCTTGGTTCCCCCGCTACGCACGGCGCCCGCCCCCTCGGCCTCGACGGACGGCGACCCCAGGACCGAGGCGCCGCCCCGAGTGGCCGTGGATCCGGGCGGCCGGCCGGCGTGCGGAGACGGCACGACCGGCTGGCGCAGCGCGGCCTCCGACGGCTGCCGGTTGGGCTCGCCGCCGGAGCGGTCCGCGGTCGGGTCCGGGCGGGGCAGGAGCACCAGGTGGCCCTCCCGGCCGGGCGTCAACGCATGCCCCATCACGACCAGCAGCACAGCGGTGAGCAGGGCGGTGGCGACCGCGACGAGCCGGCGCCGGGCCGGTGGGACGGGCCGGCGCCGGCGTCCCCGGTATCCGGGGGACGCCGTGATCTCTTCGGTGGCCGTCGTCATCCGCTCCCGATCTTGTGGCCCTGGGAGAAGATAGCGACCGCGGCCCCGGCGCCGGACCGGCCGGACGGTCGGCACCGGCCACCGAGTGACCGTCAAATGTCGCACCGCTGGTTGAGTACGCGTACGCAGGTCGGCCGGCAGCCGGGACGATTCGATGGGCCGATGACCACGCCGGTACCGTCCAAGACCACCACCGCGTTCTACCTGCAGTCCGCGATCTCGTTCGGCGTCTCGCTCAGGAGGCCACCACCGTCGTCAGCCGGGTCGACCAGGCCCGGCTGGACAAGCTCCTCGCCGAGCACGACCCGTTCCAGGCGCAGAAGTGACGAAAGAGGGTGCCCTTGTCACCAGGGGCACCCTCTCGCGCGTGGAACGTGTCAGCAGGCCTTCGTGGAGCCGGTCGCGCTGACCTTCGCCGAGCCCGCGTTCTTCACGCAGTACCCGTTGATGTTCTGGAATCCGAGATCGAACGGCGCGCCGCTGCCCGACTCGGCGGTGAACCCGTCAAGGGTGATCTTGTTACCGGCGTTGGCGATCAGTCCCGGCCGCCGGTCGTTGTCACTGAAGCTGACGGAGCTGTTGGTGAACGTGATGCCGCTGACGTTGTGCAGGTACCAGCCGTAGGCCGGCCGGGTGCCGATGCCGCGCGGGTTGTAGTTGCCGTTGTCGCTGGGGACCTTGCTGGGGTCCATCGCGGCGTGCCCGCCCGGCAGGTTCAGCTTCACGTTCTCGAACGTCACGTTGGTGACCAGGTGCCCCGGCTGACCCCAGATCGTGGGGCTCCAGTCCTCGCCGGCGTTCGTACCCGTGACGTTCTTGAAGTGGATGTTGGTGATGTCGCCGACGCCGGGGTTGTTGCCGCAGCGTTTGCGGGTGCCCACCTTGAGGGTGATCGGCGCCGCCGTCCCCGACATCGTGATGTCGGTGTAGTTGATGTTGTTGAACTTCCCGCCGTCCTGCGAGGTCAGGCCGATGCCGGACTTGCCGGCCTTGGTGATCTGGATGTTGGAGAAGTGGTAGTCGCTGAAGTCGCCACAGGTCTCCGAACCGAACATCAGCGCGTTGCAGCAGCTCGACGAGAGCTTGGAGTTGGTGACCGTGACGTTGCCGTTCTGGAAGTGCTTGCCCAGCGCGTAGTCGCTCTTGAAGCCGAGCGCGTCGTCGCTGGCCGCGATGTCGGCGTTGGAGATCGTCACGTTCTGCGCGCTGATCACGTTCCAGCCGTCGCGGTTGTTGGCGGTGCGGATCGTCAGGTGGTCGGACTTGATGTTGTTACAGCCGTTGGTGATCATCGCGAAGTGGCCACCCGACTTCAGGGTGATGCCGTTGACGGTCAGCCCGTCACAGCGCGTGAGCGAAATCAGCTTGTCGGCCTTGCCCGACCCCACGCTGTCCCCGGTTACCAGCTTGCCGGCGCCGTCGATCGTGCCGGAGCCGACGAAACCGATGTTCTTGACGTTGTCACCGCGGATCACCGCGTTGTTGAAATGGCTGTGCCCGTAGTCCTGGTACTTGTCGTTGGAGTTCGACTCGGCCTTGTCGTAGCCGGAGCCGGTCGCCGCGATGGTGGACCCGGAGTCCAACTGGAGCGTCACGTCGCTGAGGATGTGGATCGTGGCGCCGGCCATGTACTTGCCGCTGGGGAACTGGACGATGCCGCCACCGGCTTTGTTGGCCGCCGCGATGGCCTTGTTGATCGCGGACGCGTCGTTGGCCTTGCCGTCGCCCTTGGCGCCGTAGCTCTTCACGTTGTGTACTGCCGCCGCGCCCACTCCAGCCGGCGCGACCTCCGCCTTGTTGACGTCCGCCAGGGCGACCCCCGCCGTCGCGGTTGACATACCGACAACCGCCAGGGCGGCCAGCCACACCTTCTTCGATGCGGTCGCCCGCCGCAACGCGTCTCTCATCACCAGCGTCTCTCCCTTCGCGGGCAGTGACAGGCTGGTCCTGCCGCCGCCGCGCCGTCTGACGGACTTACGTTGACGCCGGTCCGAGTCATCGCCGCGTCGCCGGGAGCGGTTTCCCACTTGCGCACCCCGGCGGGTGGGATGGGGACCGGTTCGGAACTGGTCGGAGGATTTCCGGCCTGAAGTCTTCTGCAAACGTTTTCATTAGTCCCCGGTTCGCTCAGGCTAGGAGCGTGACATCCGGCGAGTCAAGAAAGACGCATGCACAATTCTGGATGGCTGAAAGTGAGATGATTGTCGATATGCGCCGGGTGACGGGGGTACGCGCCGGGGCTCGACGGGATTGACGCTGGGCAATGGATCCGACACCGGGGTGGAGGGCGGTGCGGGTTGGCCAGCCCGCGGTCGCCCAGTCATCGGACTTGTCGGGCCCGGCGACCCGACGTGGCACGCCGGTAAACCGGTAGACACTCTTGGATCTTGGACACCGGCGGGGCCTATGGCGGGTCTATGGCACCCGCAGGTGTCCAAGATCTGTGTGAGGGCCTAACCTGTTGCGGTGCTGGTCGTGCATGGTCTGTGGCTCGCCGCTGGCCGCCTATGCCTGTGGGGCGAGGACTCGGCGGCGCCCGCCCGGCCCACCCGCCCAGGCCGAGCCCCCCGCGAGCGGCCGCACCCTTATGCCGCACCGGTCGAGGCGCTGGGGGCCGTGCTGCCCGGTCCGGCCACGACCGGCAGCGTCGCGCTACACCTGCCGACCGCCGGCGGCGCCCCGCTCCCCTCCCCCGAGCTGATCCGCGATGAGGCGAAGACCGGTCCGGTCACCCTCCGCCGGTGGCTGGTGCCCACCCTCGAGTACGAGGTGGACGACGCCCTCTCGGCCCTGCGCGCGTCCGGCGAGGTCACCTGGGGCGCGACGCTCCGGCACCTGCAGGCCGTGGCCGACTTCGCCGCCGACCTGGTCAGCCGGGGCCGGGTGCTCCCGTGCGTCGACCTCGACGGCCCGACCGCGCTCTGGCGCCCGATCGTCGCCGGGCCGGACGCCGCCCGGGCCCAGTCCCTCGCCCTGGCGCTGCCTCCCGCCGGCCGCGCCGGGGGCGGGACCGCCAGCCAGGTCCTCGCCGGCGCGCTCGACGCGCTCGTCGATGCCACGGTCCGGGTGGCGATCGAGGGCACGCCGCTGTTCTCCGGGCGCGTCCGGACCGCCACCGACGCGTGGCTGGCCGCCCTCAGCGGCACCAGACGGCGGTTCGACTGGTCGTGGACGCCGACCGGGTCTGGCGCTCCCGCGGCACCCTCAAGGCCCTCGCCCGCCACATCGACTCGCCGCGGGAGACGCTGCTGGCCGAACTGGGCCGGGCCAGCCGGCTGCACCCGCCGATCCGGGACTCCCTGCGCACCGCCCAGCCGTCCACCTTGGACATGGACGCCGAGGGTGCGCACGAGTTCCTCACCCATGGCGCGCCGATGCTCGCCGCCGCCGGCTTCGGTGTCCTGCTGCCGTCGTGGTGGGGGCGCCCGTCGGCGCGCCTCGGCGCCCGGCTCAGCGCGCACTCCCCGACCGCGCCGGGCACCGTTGCCGGCAGGAGCGCGCTCGGCCAGGACGCGATCGTCGAGTACCGATGGGAGCTGGCGCTCGGTGACGAGGCGCTCAGCGAGGACGAGTTGGCGGCGCTGACCAGTCTCAAAACCCCGCTGGTACGGCTGCGCGGACAGTGGGTCGAGGTGGACCCCAGGCGGCTGGCCAACGGCGTGCAGATGCTGCGCGCCGACGGTCACGGGCGGGGCAGCGTGATCGACCTGCTCCGCCTGGCCGCGACCGGCACCGAGGCGCCGGGCGGCCTGCCGGTGCTCGGCGTGCGCGCCGACGGCTGGCTCGGCGACCTGCTCTCCGGCCAGCCCGACCGCGGCCTGTCCCCCGTCCCGGCGCCGCCCGACTTCCACGGCACGCTCCGGCCATACCAGGAAAGGGGTCTGGCCTGGTTGTCGTTCCTGCAGTCGCTCGGTCTGGGCGGGATCCTCGCCGACGACATGGGCCTCGGCAAGACGGTCCAGCTGCTGGCGCTGATCGCCGGCGAAAATCCGGGCCCCACACTGCTGGTGTGCCCGATGTCGCTGGTCGGCAACTGGCAACGGGAGGCCGCCAGGTTCGCGCCGGCGCTGCGCGTACACGTGCATCACGGCGCCGAGCGCGTCCGGGGGAAGAAGTTCGCCGCGGCCGTGCGCGACGCGGACCTGGTTGTGACCACCTACTCGCTCGCCGCGCGCGACGTCGACGCGCTGGGCGAGATCGACTGGCACCGCCTGGTCGTGGACGAGGCGCAGGCGATCAAGAACGCCGCCACCCGCCAGGCCGTCGCGGTCCGGTCGCTGCCCGCGCGGCACCGGATTGCGGTAACCGGTACGCCGGTGGAGAACCGCCTGGCCGACCTCTGGTCGCTGATGGAGTTCGCCAATCCGGGGCTGTTGGGGGCCGCGACCACGTTCAAGAAACGCTTCGCCGAGCCGGTCGAGCGGCACGGTGACGAGGAGGCCGCGGCGCGCCTGCGGCGGCTGACCGGCCCGTTCATCCTGCGCCGGGTCAAGACCGACAGGTCGATCATCACGGATCTGCCGGAGAAGCTGGAGATGGAGGTGCTCTGCAACCTCACCGCCGAGCAGGCCTCGCTCTACCAGGCGGTGGTCGACGACATGCTGGCCCGCATCGAAGCCAGCGAGGGCATCGAGCGGCGCGGCCTCGTGTTGGCCACCATGACCAAGCTCAAGCAGGTCTGCAACCACCCGGCGCAGTTCCTGCACGACGGCACGCGGCTGGCCGGCCGCTCCGGCAAGCTCGAACGCCTCGACGAGATCCTGGACGAGGTGATCCCCGCCGGGGAGAAGGCGCTGCTGTTCACCCAGTACGCGTCCTTCGGGGCCATGTTGCGCGCGCACCTGTCCGGGCGCTTCGGCCGCGAGGTGGCCTTCCTGCATGGCGGGGTCGCCAAGGCGGCGCGCGACGACCTGGTGGCACGGTTCCAGGCCGCGGGCGGGCCGCCCATCTTCGTGCTGTCGCTCAAGGCCGGCGGCACGGGACTCACGCTGACGGCCGCGAACCATGTCGTGCACGTGGACCGGTGGTGGAACCCGGCCGTCGAGGATCAGGCGACCGACCGCGCGTTCCGCATCGGCCAGAGGCGTTCGGTGCAGGTACGCAAGTTCGTCTGCGCCGGGACGGTGGAGGAGAAGATCTCGGACATGATCCGGGACAAGCGCGGGCTGGCGGCGCGCATCGTGGGCACCGGCGAGCAGTGGCTGACCGAGCTGTCCACATCGGAGCTCCGGTCGCTGTTCGCCCTCGAGGCCGGGGCGGTGGTCGAGTGAGCTTCCAGGACTTCGGCAAGCCCCGCAAGGTCGAGGGTGGGATCAAGGCGCGCAGCGGGCGCGGCGCGATCGGCGAGTCGTGGTGGTCGCGGCGCTTCCTCGCCGTACTGGAGTCGTTCGCGCTCGGCACCCGGCTCACCCGCGGGCGGTCGTACGCCCGGGCCGGGCAGGTGCTCTCGCTTTCCGTGGCGCCGGGGCTGGTGACCGCGTCGGTGCAGGGGTCGCGGCCCAAGCCCTACGACGTGACGATCCGCTTCGATCCCCTGCCGCCTTCGGCCTGGTCGTCGGTGGAGGCCGCGCTCGCGGCGCAGGCGCTGTTCTCCGCCCAGCTTCTGGCCGGTGAGCTGCCGCCGGAGATCGAAGAGGTCTTCGCCGCGGCCGGTGCGTCGCTGTTTCCGCAGTCGATGAAAGACCTCCGCCTGGACTGCTCGTGCCCGGACTGGAGCGTGCCGTGCAAGCACCTGGCGGCCACGTTCTACCTGCTGGCCGAGGCGTTCGACGCCGATCCGTTCCAGATCCTGCGGTGGCGGGGGCGCGACCGCGACGAGCTGCTGGCGCACCTGGGCCCCGCGCCGACCCTGCTGGCGCCGCCTGCGCCGGTGCTGGGCGCCGCGGTCGCCCTGACGGACGTGCCCGACGCGCCGCTGGAGTCGGCCGTGGACCGGTTCTGGGTGGCGCCGGTGCCGCTGCCGGCCCGGGCGCCGACGCTGGACACCGAGCCCGACCTGTTGCTGCGCCAGCTTCCCCCGCCAGGGGCGGAGATCGGCGGCGAGTCGCTGGTCGACCGGCTGCGCGCCGCATACCGCCTATTCTCATGATCACGGAGACTTTTCCGTGCCAGGGCACGGAAAAGTCTCCGTGATCATGGTGGGTGGGGGGTCAGTAGGCGGCGATCATGTACATGCTGCTGCCGGTGCTGCCGTTCGGGCCGAGGGCGACCTGCCCGGCCGCGAACGTCCTGGTGAACACCTGGAAGGTGCGCGGCGTCCCCTCGTTGTTGCGGATCGAGGTGCCGCTGTCGGTCCAGCTCGCATCCATCCACGACCGCCGGCCGATCCGGGTGTCGACCGCCACGGCGACGGTCGCGGACCGGCTGATGGTGAAGCGGGCGAGCGGGTTGGCCGCCGCCGCCTTGGAGTCGTTCGCGGTGCGGATCCATTGCGCTCCGGTCAGCGCCGCCGGCACCGACGTGAGCGTGAAGGTCCGGTCACCGTACTGGACGCTGCCCACGCGCAGGTTGGACTGCACCGACCAGTCCGCGGCGTTGGCCGTGTCGGCTACCGACAGCCCGCTGATCGACAACTCGCCCCCGCCGGTGCCGACGGTGAGGCTCGTCCCGGCGGTGTGCGTGACCCCGGCCGCCGTCCCGGTGACGGTGAGCGCCGAGGTGCCGTCGGGCGTACCCGCCGCCGTGGTCACCGTGAGCGTGGAGCTACCGCCGGCCGGCACCGGGTTGGGGCTGAAGGCCGCCGTGGCACCGCTGGGCAGGCCGGACGCGCTCAGCGTCACGTCGCCCGGAGTGCCGCCCAGCGCCGCCGTCTGCACCGTGTAGGTCGCGGTGCCGCCCGCCGGCACGGTCTGGCCGGTCGGGGTGACGGCGAGCGAGAAGTCACTGCCCGGGTTCGGGCAGGAGGCCGACGACCCGGTCGAGGTGATCCGCGGCGAGCCGCTGTTGCGCACGCAGTACCCGGTGACGCTCTGGAAGATCAGATCGGCCGGGCTGCTGCTCCCCCGGTCGAAGCCGAACGTGTCGAAGGTCAGCGCGCTGCCGTTGTTGGCGATGACCGCGGGCCGGCCGTCGCTGGACCTGAAGTGCACCGAGCTGTCGCGGAACTGGATGTGGTCGGCGTAGTGGATGTACCAGCCGTAGGCCGGCCGGGTCCCGATGCTGTTGGGGTTGTAGTTGTTGGGGTCGTTGCTCGGCACGCCGGTCGACATGGTGCCGCTGCCACCCGGGACGGTCAGGTTGACGTTGGTGAAGGTCACGTTGCTGACGTGGTTGCTCGCCCCGGCACCCCAGATCGTCGGGCTGAACGGGCCGATCCCCGTACCCGTGATGTTGTCGTAGGTGATGTCGTGGATCGTGCCGACGCCGGGCGAGTTGCCGCACCGCTTCCGGGTGCCGATCTTCTGCATGATGGGTGACTTGACCCCGGACATCGTGATGTTGCGGTAGTGCACGTCATAGATGTTGGCGCCGTCCATCGACACCAGGCCCAGGCCGGACTTGCCGGCGCCGGTGATGGTGATGCGGTCGAAGTTGTAGTCGGCGAAGTCGCCGCAGGTCTCCGAGCCGAACATCAGCGCGTTGCAGCAGCCGGCCGACAGATGCGCGTCGGTCACCGTGACGTGGCCGTTGAAGAACTTCTCACCCAGGGCCCAGTCGCTCTTGAACGCCAGCGCGTCGTCGTTGCCGGCCGCCGTGAGGTTGGTGATCGTGACGTTCTGGGTGTTGATGATGTTCCAGCCGTCGCGGTCGCTCGCGGTCTGGATGTTGAGGTGGTCGGAGGTCACGTGGTTGCACCCGTTGATGAGGATGGCGAAGTGGCCCCCCTGGCGCAGGGTGATGCCGTTCAGTGTCAGGTTCTCGCACCGGGTGATCGAGATGATCTTGTCAGCCTGGCCGCTGCTCGGATTGCCGGTGATGAGGTGGTTGTCACCGTCGAGCGTGCCGGAGCCCACGAACCCGATGTTGGTCAGCCGGTCGCCCCAGAACATCGCGTTGTGGAAGTGGCTGTGGCCGTAGTCCTGGTACTGCGAGTTGGGGTTGGGCTCGGGCGGGTCGTAGCCGGACGTCGCGCCGAGGACGACCGACCCGGAGTCGAGCTGGATCGTCACGTTGCTCTTCAGGTGGATCGACGAACCCGCCCGGTAGCGGCCGGACGGGAACTGCACGGTGCCACCACCGGCGTTGTTCGCGGCCGTGATCGCCCGGTTGATCGCGGGCGTGTCGTTGGTGCTGCCGTTTCCGGTCGCGCCGTAGTCGCGGACGTCGAACACGCCGGCCGCCACCTCCACGCCGCCGGACACGCCACGGACCGCCGCCGACGCCACCCCCGCCGTCGCCGCGACCAGACCCGCGACCGCAACCGCGGCGAGCCAAACCCGCCGCGCTCTCCCAGCTCTCCTCAACACGAATCTCTCCCTTCGCGCCGCGGCTCGGGACGAGCGCGCGGCGACCGCGGATGGGCAGAGACTCCTCGGCGGGCGCAGGCCGTCGCGGGCGGTGTCGTTGCTGAGCGCCGCGACGGTCGCATGAGGACACCTCGCCACCAGATGACCGAGCAGTCGGATGACTGCCGGGCGAAGCTGAGCCTGCAAACCTTTTCAGTGCCCCAGGTTCGCTCAGGCTAGGAGCGACCCATCCGATGAGTCAAGACAATCTTCGATGGCTGAAAGAGATACCGCGTAGCGGGAACCGTTGCCACCAAAGGGAATGCCGGGCACGGGACAGTTCGGCGCCCGCGGCCGGGTCAGGCCGGGACAGTTCGGCGCCCGCGGCCGGGTCAGCCGCGGGCGCCGAGGGGGCGGTGCTCGGTAACACCACGCCGGGCGGCCGGTAGGGTCACCTCCCCGCGACGCTTCGCGGAGCAGCCACGGGGTAGGGAGTTTCCTGGCGCGGCCCGGCTTTGCTTCCACCATGTTCCCGGGCATGAGGAATCCACACATCCGCCAACGTGCGGATGCTTCAACTTTCACGCACCGGCGCGCGCAAGGCTTCTGTGCAGCACCGATAACAGAGCGTCACGAACAGAGGCGCGCTCCCGGGCATCGAAGCTGATGAGCGGCGTCTCGTCCGATACGGCCAAGGCCCACCGCACGTCGTCGAGATCGTGCGCCAACTGCCCGTGGAACCGGTTGGCCGCGACCACGAACGGGATGTCGTGATGCTCGAAATAGTCCACCGCCGCGTAACAGTCGTCCAGGCGCCGGGTGTCCACGATGACCAGCGCGCCGAGCGCCCCCTTCGTCAGGTCCCGCCACATGAAGCCGAACCGGTCCTGGCCGGGCGTGCCGAACAGGTACAGCTTGATCTCGGCGTCGATGGTGATGCAACCGAAGTCGAGCGCGACGGTCGTGGTCGTCTTCTCGGGTACGTGGCCGGTGCGGTCGATCTCGGCGGCCACCTCGGTCATGGCCGCCTCGGTGGTGAGCAGCGGAATTTCGGAGATCACGGATACCGCCGTGGTCTTACCGACACCAAACCCTCCGGCGATCACTATCTTCACCGGGAGTGGCGGCCCCGATCCGGCGTCAACGGATGGCTTGGAGTCCACGGATGACCCTTTCGATGATCTGCGCGTCGTGGTGGAGGCCGGTGTCCGGCCGGCGTACGGCCAGGTATCCCGTGGCGATGAGGTCACTGGCCAGCACCCGGGCCACGCCGAGGTGCAGCCGGAGACGGGCGGCGAGCTCCGCGATCGACAGCGGCCGCTCGCAGAGCCGCACGATGTCGCGGTGCTCGTGCTCGAGGCGGTCCACGTTGACCCGCCCGACGGCGGTGCTGAGGACCTGGGCCTCGATCTCGAGTGTGGCGTCCACCGGGCGGACCCGACCGCCGGTGAGCAGGTATGGGCGTACACCCGGCGTGTGCTGGTCCACACCGGGCGGGGTCGTATCCACCGCCTCGTCGATGTAGGGGCGGACCAGATGCGGGTCCCGGTCACCGTCGCTCATCACGCTCAGGACCCGACGCTGATCTTCAGCTCCTCGATGAGCTGCGGCGTGAGAACGTCACCGGCCCGGTTGGCGAACATGGCCATCTCGTACGCCAGTACCCCCAGATTCGCCTCCTTGGTGGCGAGCACGCCCAGCGAGGAGCCGATGCTCATCGTGCTGACCAGCAGGTAGCCCCGCTCCAGATCAATGATCACCTTGTTGGACGGGCCGAGGTCGTACACCCGGGAGGCGCCCGCCGCGAGGCTGTTGATCGCGGACGTTATGGCCGCCAGCCGGTCGGCGTCGGCGCGTTCGAGGGTCGCCGACGCCGCGATGAGCAGCCCGTCCGAGGAGACGGCGATTGCCTCGATGACACCGGCGGTCTCGGTGGCAAACCGTCCGAGCAGCCAGTTGAAGCGCTGCGCCTCGGTACTGATGTTCTGGGTCGGCATCGCCCCTCCATTTCCTTTTGCGTCCGGGCGCGGTCGTACGTCAGGGTGCATCGGTCGACGCCTGCTGTGCGCGGGCCAGTCCGGCCATGAAACTGTCCAGCGCCGCCCGCTCCGCGTCCGGGTCGCGGGCCGGCGTACGCGGCGTCGAAGCCTGTTCCCTGCGCGGCGGATCGTCGGTCCGGAGCATGTGGTCCAGGTGCGAGCCCGGCACCCGCCGGGTCAGACCGCCGCGCGAGCGCACCGGCCCGGCCCCCGCCGGCTGCGCCGACGCCGCCGCGGCCGGCGGTGCAGCGACCGGCGACGGCGCGCGCGACGACGGCGCTGGCGGGACCTGCGCGCGCGACGACGGCGCGGGCGACGACGGCGCGGGCCGCAACGGCGCTTGCGGGACCTGCGCGCGCCAGACCGGCGCGGACGCAGACCGGGCCGCCTGCGAAGACGGTCCCGCCGCCGGGGCCGCCTGCCCCGTGGCGCGCTCGACGCCGCGCGTGAAGTCTTCCAACTCGGCGCGCTCCGCCCCGGGGTCGCGCGAGACCGGCCAGCCCGCGCGCGACTGCGGCTCCAGGTCGAACGACGGCAGGTGCCCGCCGGGGTCGCGACGCCGCAGGCCCCGGCTGGTGACCGCCGCCTCGGGCGACGAAGGCGAAGACGAAACCGGGGACGAAGCGGACTCGGCCGGGGAAGCGCCGGCACTGGAGGACACGGCCGGCGAGGCGATGGCGGGAGGCGCGGACGACGGCGCGACCGAAGTGGCCGGCCCGGTCAGTTCCGCCCGGGCGCCGTTGCCCGCGAGCATCTCCAGGTGTGCGGCGTCGAACCAGTGGAAGTCCGAGCCCCCGACCCGGATCGGCTCCGGCGGCATGGGGCGCGCCTGGCGGCGTGCGGAGGTGAGCAGCGTCGGCGGTACCCGTACCTCCGCCGTCACGCCCTGGCCCGGGCTGCTGGTGAGCCGCACCGTCATCCCGTGCCGGCGAGCCAGCCGGCCGACCACGAAGAGCCCGAGCACGCTCGTGGGCGCGATCTCCAGCCGTTCGCGCTCGACCAGGCGCCGGTTCTCCTCTTCGAGACGCTCGGCCGACAGGCCGATGCCGTGGTCGACCACGGTGATCACACAGTCGCCGGTGAGGCGGGCGGTGACCTCGACCGGCGCGCCGGGTGGGGAGAAGGCAGTCGCGTTCTCCAGCAGCTCGGCGAGCAGCAGCCGCAGGTCGGGTACGAGCTGGGGCAGCACCGTCACGTGGGGGACCGCGGCGACGTGCACGGCCTGGTACCCCTCGATCTCGGCCACCGCGGACCGCACCACCTCCAGCAGCGGCGCATCGGCCGACAGCTGCTCCTCCTTGCGGATCCCGGAGACCACCAGCAGGCTGTCGGCGCTGCGGCGCAACCGCGTGGTGAGGTGGTCGAGGCGGTAGAGCTTGGCGAGCATCCGCTCGTCCTGCTCGTTGCGCTCGAACTCGTCGATGAACGCAAGCTGCCGGGCGACCAGCGCGCGGGTCCGCAGGGCGATGTTGGCGAACATGACGGACACGTTGTGCCGGTTGACCACCTGCTGCTCCATGAGCAGCGCCGCCGTGGCCTGCACCCGGTTGAACGCGACGGCCAGCTCGCCGATCTCGTCCCCGGTGCGCACCTCGACGGCGGCGAGCTTGGGCGGGCGGGAGTCCTCGGCGTCCCGGTCGGCGACCCGGAACAGCTCGTCCCCGGCGAGGTCGGCGACCAGGCCAGCGGCGTTGGTGAGCCGCCGCAGCGGCACCGCGACCGACCGGCTGACGAGCACGCCGAGGTAGACGACGACCAGGATGAGCAGCAGCGCGAGGGCGATCGACAGGATGGCCGCCACCTCGGCGCCGGCCGCCCGGCCCTCAGCGCGTACCGCGATGTCGTGCATGATGCGTTCCTGGAGCGCCCGGCCGAGGGCGCTGGTGGTCTGGGCGGCGCCAACCACGTCGGGGACTGGCGTGCGTAGGCCACTGCCGCCGCTGGCATCGTTCGCCAGCCCCTCGATACGCCGGGAGTTGGCCCCCTGCTGCACCAGGTCGAGCAGCGCGATCTGGGACGGGGACGCCTGCTGGCGGAAGCGTCCGGACTCCTCGCCGTGCAGGGCGCGCGCCTCGGCCACGAGGTTGGCTCCGCCCCGGCCATCGGTGACGGCGACTACCAGCGCGGCGCCTACCCGGCTGGCCTCCTCGTTGGCACGCAGCAGCGCATCCAGGGAACCCATCTGGCGCGCCCCGATCGGGTCGACGCGAGGCTGGCGGGTCAGGCGTAACCCGTCGATCAGCTCCCGTACCCGCGTGTGGTAGGCGTCCTGCACCTGCGCCGGACTGATCGCCCGCCGGAGCACCTGCTGCCGGATCTCGTCGAGCCCGGCAAGACTGCGGCCCGCCTCCGCCGCCCGGTCCGAGGTCGCCACGGTCAGCGCGACGAAGGCGGTGCGTTCGATGTCCGGGCTGGCCAACGTCGCGAGGGCGATGAGCCGCTCCTGCTGCAGGTCCTCCAGCAGTGCGCCGACCCGGCGGGCGTCGCGTGCGGCGGTCACGGTGGTGCGGGCCGCGATGGCGTCGTCGGTGCGGCTGACGACGAACGGCACACCGACCAGCACGAGAGCCGCCAGTGGCAGGGTCAGCAGCAGGCTGAGCTTCTGCTGGACGCTCAATCTATCCAGCATCGTCGACCCGTTCCCGCTTGCGGGCCCGCACCGCCCGACCGACGTGCAGCAACTCCTCGACGGCCATCAGGTCGCGCGGGTCGACAAGCGTGGTGTCCACGCCCTCCGGCGGGGGTGGCGGTGCGGCGGGTTCCTCGTCCGCGGTCTCTTCGCGCACCGGCGCCGGCAGCAGCAGCCACAGCAGCGCGATGGCCAACACGACCCCGGCCACCGCCGCGCCCACGGCCCAGGCGCGCTCGGCGGCCAGCTGATCGTGCCGGGTGCGCAGCAGCGCGTCCAGTTCGCCGAGCGCCGCGTCGGCGAGCGGCAGCGCCTGCTGGCGGACCCGATCGGCGGTGCGGACCAGCGTGGCGGAGTCGGCCGGCTCGAGCCGCTGCAGAAGCGTGGCGGGCGGCACGAAGCCGTCGACCGCCGACCGGAACGAGTCGAGCTGACCGGTCACGTTGGGCCCCAGCGATGGGCTGCTGGTGCTGTCCATCGCCTTGCGCAGGCCGGCGCCGATCGCGTCGCTGGCCACCGCGACCTGGTAGCGGGCCACGGCGACGCGCGCGCCGTTGTCGCGTTCGGCCAGTGACGCGAGATCGGCCGCGCGTCCGGATGAGACGAGCACATCGGGTACGCGCAGCAGCGCGGCGTCCATCAGGTAATACGTGTCGAGCTGCGGGTCGAGGATCAGGTTGGAGACATCCCCCACCTTGCGCCCCAGGTCGACGGCGAGCGTGACCACGTCGGAGTAGGCGGAGTACGCCTGGTCCCCGGTGGCGTGCCGCGCAATCAGGCCGTCGATGCGCCCCCGCAGGTCGGACCAGCGCTGGCGGGTCCCGAGAGCCCCGCCGGAGCGGTCCTCGGCCGCGTTGACGGCGTTGACCGCGGCGGCGATCCGGCCGGCCTCCGGTTGACCACCGCGGACGGCCACCGACTGGGCGTCGGTCAGCTCGCCGATGAGGTGGTTGAGCGGCCGCAGGTACGCCACGCCCTTGCGCTCCGCATCGGTGAACGACAGGTCCCGGCTGGTCGCGCGCCACAGCTGCGCCAGCACGACGGTGAAGAGGATGCCGATCGTTGCCAGGGCGACGAGGCGGGTGAACGCCCGGCCGCCCCAACGCCTCGGCCTCGCGGCGTGAGCCCGGTTGACCATGGGGTTCTTCTTCCTGGGGTTGCGGCTCACCGCGGCCGGTGGTGCACGACTCTGGGAGCCGTCAGGGCGCCGGTGGTTACCGAGTTGACGGGCGCTGGCGAGGTCGGCGGCGGCGGCGCCATCGCGGCGCGCGGCGGCACGATCTCGTACGCGGCCTCGCCGTGCTGGGACAGGTCCAGACCGACGGCCTCCTCGCGCGGGCGCATCCGGTTGCCGGTCAGCCGGTTGACCAGCCCGCCGATGAGTGCCGTCGCGCCGAGGGAGTATGCGATGACGACGGTCAGGGCGAGTGCCTGCAGGCCGATCAGCCGGTACCCACCGCCGTAGAAGAGCCCGTCCGCGCCGGCCGGGTTGATCTCGCGGGTGGCGAACAGGCCCACCGCGAGGGAGCCGACGACGCCACCCCCGAGGTGGACGGCGACCACGTCGAGGGAGTCGTCGAGGCCGAACCACGACTTCAGGCCGACAGCGAGCTGGCAGATCGCACCGGCGAGCAGGCCGATGGCGATGGCACCCAACGGCGCGACGTACCCGGCCGCGGGCGTGATGGCCACCAGTCCGGTCACCGCGCCGGACGCGGCGCCCAGCGTCGTACCCTTGCCGAACCGCACCCGCTCGACCGCGACCCAGGCCAGGAGCGCGGTGCCGGCGCCGAGCTGGGTGTTGATGACCGCGGCGGCCGCCACGCCGTTGGCCGCCAGCGCGGACCCGCCGTTGAAGCCGAACCACCCGAACCACAGCATCGCCGTGCCGATCATGACCAGTGGCAGGTTGTGCGGGCGCTGCTGCTCCTCCGGCCAGCCCCGGCGGCGGCCGAGGACCAGGGCCATCGCGAGCGCGGCGGCGCCGCAGTTGGAGTGCACGACGGTCCCGCCGGCGAAGTCCAGCGTGCCGAGCCGGTTGGCCCACCCGTCGGGCGAGAACACCCAGTGCGCGATCGGTGCGTAGACCACGACCGACCAGAGCGCTACGAACATCACGTACGCCCCGAACCGCCAGCGCTCGGCGGTGGCGCCGGTGACCAGGGCCGGGGTGATGATCGCGAACATCATCTGGAAAGCGGCGAAGGCCAGCATTGGCACGGCCAGGTGCGGGTAGCCGGGCACGTGCGCGTCCTGGTGGACCAGGCCGGCCAGGCCCAGGCCGCCGAGCCAGCGGCCGGCGCCGAAGGCGAGCGAGAACCCCACCGTGACCCACGTGATGCTGACCACGCCGATGGTCGCGAAGCTCTGCATGATCATCCCGAGGACGTTCTTCTGGCGCACCATGCCGCCATAGAAGAAGGCCACACCCGGGGTCATCAGGAGCACCAAAGCGGTACTCGCCAGTAGCCAGGCCGTCGCTCCCGTGTCAAGGTTCACCGGTCGGTCCTCCTCGCAACGCTGCGAGTCGCGGCCCGTGTCGGGCTGTGACCCCGGCCACTATAGGACCGCAGTCGGGGCTTCGCGCGAGCCTCCGCACGGTCAGTACTCCATCAGGGACACTTGGCGGATATTTCCAGTGATCCATCAGCTGTCATGGACAGTGGTCGGGTGGGCCGCGCCGGCGGTCCATACAGAACATGGCCGGATCGCCCGACGCAACTGCGATGAAGACCCGCGTACGCTCGCCTCCGGCACACCCCTGCTCGTAGGGTTTGCCTCAGAGGAGTGGAGGTGTCGTGGCCCGTTCGGGTGGTGAGGGGCGCAGCCGCCGCGCCGCCGGCGCACTGGAAGCCGAGGTCCTCGGCGCGCTGTGGGCGGCCGACGGCCCACTGACCCCGGCGCAGTTGCAGACCGCGCTCGACTCGGGGCTGGCCTACAACACGGTGCACACGATCCTGACCCGCCTGCAGGACAAGGGGCTGGTGGTCCGGGTCCGGCAGGGCACGCGCGGCGCGTACCAGCCGGCGAAGGACGCCGCACAGGACGCAGCCGACCGGATGCGCACGGTGCTGGAGCACGGCCGCGACCGGGCCGAGATCCTGCAGCGCTTCGTCACGTCACTGAGCGCCGACGACGAGCAGGCGCTGCGCGCCGCGCTCGGCGAGGATCACCCCGCATAGCCTCCCTCTCCTCTTCTTCCTCCTCCTCTTCTTCCTCCTCCTCTTTCGCGTCGGCAGAAGTGGGGTGCGGGGTCAGACGGTCGGGCTCGCGGAGGGTGTCGGGCTGGCCCGCGCCGGGGTGGTCGGGGGTGCCGGTGCCGGCACGCGCTCGCGGGGACGGCGCTCGCGCCAGCCGTCGCGGTCGAAGCCACCGCGCCCGGGGCCGCCGTAGCGCCCATCGCCCCCGCGGTCGTCGAAGCGGCTGTGCCCACCGAAGGCGTGGGTGAGCACCGCGCCGACAACGACCCCGCAGGTCCCGATCAGGCAGACGCCGACGAGGACCAGTGCGGTGATCCAGATGGCAGGCCGGCCGGGTGGGCGGCGCCAGCGGCGCCCTGCCGGGCCGCGCGGCGGTGGCAGCGGCGGCAGCGGGGCGGCTGACGCGCCCGGCTCGTCGGCCGGCGGCAGCGGAGGCGGCGACGGCGGAGGCGGCGACGGCGGAGGCGGCGACGGCGGAGGCGGCGACGGCGGAGGCGGCGACGGCGGAGGCGGCGGTGGCAGCGGCGGCAGCGGGGCGGCTGACGCGCCCGGCTCGTCGGCCGGCGGCAGCGGAGGCGACGGCGGAGGCGTCGACGGCGCGCCGCCGGGTGCGGACCGGGCCGTGGCCTCGCCGGGCTCGCCGAGCGGTCTCGTCGGCGATTCGTCGTGCGGTCGGTCGGGTTCGGTGGTCACGGTGAGCGCTCCAGACTCGATGCGTCGGGTACGCCCACCACCCTGACCGCCGGTTCTAAAGCCAGCCGAGATCGAAGTTAAGAATCCGATGAGGGTTTCTCGATCGCGGACATGCGCACCGCGGGGAGGCGTACCGTCAGCAGCGCACCGCCCTCGGCCGACCGCCCCACCGTGACGGTGCCGCCGTGGTGCGCGACGGTCTGCGCGACGATCGCGAGCCCCAGCCCCGATCCGGGCATCGAACGCGCCGCCGTCGCGCGGTAGAACCGCTCGAATACCCGGGGCACGTCGCTGTCGTCGATGCCGGGGCCGGCGTCCGCGACGCCCAGAACCGCGTACCCGTCACTCAATGCCAGCTCGATCCGGACGTTGCCCCCGGGCTGGCTCCATTTCGCGGCGTTGTCGAGGAGGTTGAGCACCATCCGTTCCAGCGCGGCCGGCTGCCCCATCACGATGGCCGGGGTCAACGCTGTCTCGAATGTCACGCCGGGTGCGCGTACCCGGGCGCGCTGCGCCGCCGCGCCGACGACCGCGGTGAGGTCGACCTCGTCGGTCGGCTCGGGGCTGGTGTCCTGGCGGGCCAGCACGACCAGTTCGTTGGTGAGCTGGGTGAGCTCGACGACCTGCACCTCGAGATCCTGCAACAGCCTCCTGCGGTCCTCACCGGATAGTGGCCGGCCCGAGGCGTCGGCGCGGATCAGCAGCTCGATGTTGGTACGCAGGCTGGTGAGCGGGGTGCGCAGCTCGTGGCCGGCGTCGTCGACGAGCGCCCGCTGCGCCGCCCGCGAGGACTCCAGCGCGGCGAGCATCGCGTTGAACGAGCGTGCCAGCCGGGCGATCTCGTCCTCGCCCGACACGGGAATGGCCGCCCGCAGGTCCTGGGTGTGTGCCACGTGCTCGACCGCGTCGGTGAGCCGCTCCACCGGGGCGAGCCCGGCGCGGGCCACACTGCGGCCGAGCAGCGCGGCCCCGGCCACCCCGGCCACGCACCCGACCGCGAGCAGCAGGCCGAGCTGGCCGAGCGTGCGGTCGACCGGATCACGCGCGATCGCCACCTGCACGGCACCGCCGAGGATCTGCCAGCGGGTGCCGAGGTCGCGCCGGTCCCGGTACCAGCTGAAGCGCTCGCCGCGGTCTCCCGGCGGCGACGCGGGCGATGCCTCGCGCCACTGGGCCGGCTGCGCGGCGATCGTCCGCGCGTCCGCCGTGAGCTGGCGGTCCAGTTGCCGGTTCAGCTCCTCCCGCACGACCAGCCAGGCCAGGCCGGCGATGGCCAGCACCGCGACGGCGACCGCGCTCGCGGCGAGCAATGACAGCCGCGCGCGCAGTGTCAGCCGGGCCCACCTCGCGGTCATAACGGCTGTTCCCGCAGCACGTACCCGACGCCGCGGACCGTATGCAGGAGCCGCGGCTCGCCGCCGGCTTCGAGCTTGCGTCGAAGGTACCCGAGGTAGACGTGCAGGCTGTTGGAGGTCTCGCCGAAGTCATACCCCCACACCTGCTCGAAAAGGACCGGGCGGGTCAGCACCTGGCGCGGGTGGCGCAGGAAGACCTCGAGGATGGCGAACTCGGTGCGGGTCAGGCGGACCTCGCGGCTACCCCGCCGGACTTCGCGGGTGGCCAGGTCGAGCGCCAGGTCGGCGAAGCGCAGCGGGCCGTCCGGCGCCGGCGCGGCGGGTGGGTCACCGAGGCCGACCAGCAGCGAGCGGCGCAGCAGTGCGCGCAGCCGGGCCAGCAGTTCCTGCAACGCGAACGGCTTGACCAGGTAGTCGTCGGCACCGGCGTCCAGACCCGCGACCCGGTCACCGACCGTGTCACGGGCGGTGAGCATGAGTACCGGCAGGAGCCGGCCCTCGGCCCGCAGCCGCCGGCACGTCTCCAACCCGTCCAGGCGGGGCATCATCACGTCGAGCACGACGGCGTCCGGCTCACGGTCGCGGATCAGCTCGAGCGCGGTAAGCCCGTCCTCGGCCACCCCCACCTCGTACCCCTCGAACCGCAGCGTCCGCGACAGCGAGTCGCGCACCGCGGCCTCGTCGTCGACCACCAGAATCCGCACCAGACCAGCCTGCCGCGGCCACCCTCGCCGGACCTAAGGATCGACTAAGAAATTCGGTAGGAACCGCGGGATCTGGCGAACCGGTTCCACACCTAGGGCACCGCGCCGCGCGTCCCGCCGCCGCTTCGGGCCGTCGACGCCGTCGTCTCTCCCACGACGGAAGGTGATTTCTCGCGTGACCGTGGACGCGCCTCAGCGCTCGACGGGTACTTCCGCGCGGTCAATCTCGTCGCCGTCAAGCGACACCAGGCCGCGCTGCTCACCCAACTGCTCGGCCGGTCGGGTCGCGGTTGGCTCGTGGCGCTCGTCGCCCTGCGTCGGCGCCGGTCCACTATGGAGCGCTGACGAAGGAGGGCCCCCCGCGAGCGGGGGACCCTCCGAACCCGTGCGCCGGTCAGGACTCGAGTTGGCCCTGGCTGCGCAGGCGGCGCAGCCAGCCGGTCGCGGTGTGCCGGGGCACACCGAAATGACGAGCCAGCGCGGTGGTGCCACCGACCTCGCGGTAGGCGGCGAGCACCTCGTCGGCCGCCGGCATCCGCCGGTAGGCCCGGCGGCCGCTGGTCGCCTGTGCGGCCGCACCCTTGTCCGCCTTCGCCTGCCGCGAACGCGATGGTGCTTTCTTGGCCGCCGCCTTACGAGCGGCTTTCTTGGCGCGCGGCGGCCGACCACGGCCGGCGGGCGCCTCGGCCTGCGGTGCCTCGTCCGGAGCCGACGCATCGGTCTCCGGCTCGGCCGGTGCCGGCGCGGTGGGTTGCGGCGTGCCGGCGATGGCAGTCGGCGCCGTTGGTGCGATTGCCGCGATGAGTTGAGCGAGGTTGAGTGCGGGCAGCTGCTGCGGAGACAACCCGTCTCCGTCTGCGGCGCGCACTGTCAACTCGGTGATGCGGGTGTCGCCGGACGCGGTTTCCACGTGAATTGTGGTCAACGGACCGGCCTGGTCGTCGTTAGGGGTGATGGTGATGGTGTAGCCAGCCACGGTGGGCCTCCATGGAGGTGGACACGCCGTCGCCGCCGCGGGGAGGAATCGACCGGCGACGTAAAGCGGAACACGAGGACATCTCGTGATCAGTTGCAGTCTGCCACGATCCGCGCGGTTTTTGGCCCGGAAGAGACACAACCGTGGCCGGACCCGACAATGATTTTGCCGGAAGTGTGGACAACACCGATGCAAACATGCTCTCAGTGAGCGACGATTTACTTTCGGCAATCCAGGAAAGAGCACGACGGATCTCGAACCGACACCGGCTGCGGAGTATCGGGCGATACAACAGGTCGGCGGGATTGGCGCTACGCGTCCAGCGACAGGTGCTTGCGCAGCGATGAGAAACCCAGTTTCCGTGCGGTTGGCAGAACTGGGGCCGGGCTCAGGTCGTACTCGGCGTGGAAGACCGGCTTGAGACCCACTGCGAGTCCCACGCCGTGCGCGAGGACGGCCAGCGCGACGGACGCGACGAGAAAGCAGCGACGAAGCATCCCCACGCAGGGATATATCGGCCGCCGAGCGCTCGGGCTGACCAGGACGCCCGCAACGCTCGCCGATCTAGGAGAAGTTGGGGCGGGAGAGCGCTTCCCGACCCCGACTTCTCCTAGGTCGACGCGTAGAGGGCCTCGATCGCCTCAGCGTGGTTGGCATACACCACTTTGCGCTTCACCTTCAGGGTCGGCGTAAGCTCCCCGGTCTCCTGCGACAGGTCGCCGTCCAGGATCGCGAAACGCTTCACCTGCGAAACCCGTGAGTGCCGCTCGTTGACCTCGTCGACGACACCTTTGATCAGCTCGATCACCTGCGGGCGACGGACCAGCGAGACCATGTCGCCGGGCAGGCCCTGCGCCGTGGCCCACGGCAGGATCTCCTCGGCGTCGAGCGTGATCAGCGCGACCGGGTACGGGCGCGCGTCGCCATACATGACCGCGTACGAGATCCAGCGCGACTGGCGCAGCTCGTTTTCGATGTTGGCCGGCGCGATGTTCTTGCCGCCCGCGGTGATGATGATGTCCTTCTTGCGCCCGGTGATGGTGACGAATCCGTCCTCGTCGATCACGCCGAGGTCACCGGTGTACAGCCAGCCGTCCACGACGGTTTCGGCCGTCGCGTCAGGGTTGTTCCAGTACCCGGCGAAGACGTGCGGTCCGCGCATCAGAATCTCGCCGTCCTCGGCGATTCGTACCTCCAGGCCGGGCGCGGCCACGCCGACCGTTCCCAGGCGGAACTTCTCCCGCGTGGTGACCGTGCCGACCGCGGTGCTCTCGGTCATCCCGTACCCCTCGAGGACCGGGACCCCGGCGGCAAAGAAGAAGGCCAGCACGTCCTTGGAGATCGGCGCCGCACCGGTCAGCGCCTGCTTGAGCCGGCCGCCGAACACCGCCCGTACCTTGGCGAAGAGCTGGTCCGCTGCGGCGAACGCCGCAGCCAGCTCGTCGGGAACGGGGAGGCCGGCGCGCTGCAGCCGGCGCACCTCCAGGCCCACGCGCACGGCCTGGTCGAGGCGGTCGGGCGGGAGCGCCGTCGCGAAGAGCGTGTAGACCTTCTCGAAGATCCGCGGCACCGACGGCAGGAACGTCGGCCGCGCCTCGGCCAGCTCCGGGATGATGCGCCGGACGTCGCCGCCGTAGTAGACCAGGGTCGCGCCGGCGTACAGGCAGGCGAACTGCACGATCTGCGCGAAGACGTGCGCCAGCGGGAGGAACAGGTACACCACGTCGCCGGCGACGACATGGCGCACCTCCTCGACGATGTGGCACAGCGCGAGCCAGTTGCGGTGGGTGAGCACGCAGCCCTTCGGCGGCCCGGTCGTGCCCGAGGTGTAGATGATCAGGCTCGGGTCGCCGGGGTCGATGGCCGCGCGGCGGCGCGCCAGCTCGTCCGGGAAGTCACCGCGCAGATCGTCCAGGCCGCCGGCCTCGATCACCAGCGTGGGCACCGACGGCGAGATCTTCGCGGCCTGTGCCGCGTCCTCGCAGATCACCAGGCGGGCGCCGGAGTCGGCGACGATCCAGGCGCACTCCTCCGACGAGCTGGACGGGTAGATCGGCACCAGGATCGCCCCCGCCGCGAGGACCGCGAGACCGGCATAGCTCCACTCCGGCCGGGTCTCCGACAGCAGGCAGACCCGGTCACCGGGCTGGATGCCGGCGCCGATGAAGCCCTGCGCCAGCTCCTCGACGGTCGCAGCCAGCTCCGCGAACGTCCGCTCCGTGCCGTCGCGCATCGAGCGCAGCGCCACCTTGTCACCGAACGTCTGAGCCGCGACGAACGGAAGCTCCGCGATCGTACGCACGTCGGCCGTGTTGAGCATCGTGGTCATACCCGCTCCAACTGGACCGGCACTCCGTTGAGCACCGCTGTACCGGACAAGGGATCGAGCCGCAGGTCGTCGGTCAACCGGTTGACGTTGACCCCGGCGGTCTGGGACGCCACGGACAGTTCGACGCCCGGCCGGTCGTGGCCCCAGCCGTGCGGGATGCTCACCACGCCGGGCGCGATGTCGTCGCTGACCTCGACGGTCAGCTCGGCGTCACCCACCCGGGAGGTCACCCGGGCGGACCCGCCGTCGACGAGCCCGAGGCGTGCCGCGTCGCCACGGTTGACCACGACGGTGCACAGCTGCCGGCCCTTCACCAGGGTAGGGACGTTGTGCATCCACGAGTTGTTGGAGCGCAGGTGCCGGCGGCCGACGACGACGAAGCCGTCCGGCTCCTCCGGCGGCGCGCCCGCCAGCACCCGCACCTCGTCGGCGATCGGCTGCGGGGACAGCTCGATGCGCCCGGACGGCGTCTTGAGCACCTCGGGGATGCGCTCCCCGAGTGGCCCGAGGTCGACGCCGTGCGGCTGCTCACGCAGCAACTGCAGGGTCAACGGGTACGGGCCGGAGCGCAGCCGCAGGTCGATGACGCGCTCGCCTGCCGTGTCCCCGTCGAGGCTCGCCGGGTCGGCGCCCTTCATCGCCTTGCGCAGCTCCTCGTGCTGCCACGCCCCGACATCGACGTGCGGGCCGAGGCCGGCGAAGATCGCGGCCAGGCGCAGCAGGATCTCCGACTCGTCGCGCTCGTCCTCCCCGAGCGGCACCAGGGGCGGCGAGAAGTTGGCGACGTTGCGCACGGCGAACTGGTAGAACGCGAAGTCGTAGTGGGCGCTGCGGCTCGGCGGGGGCGGTGGCAGGATCACGTCGGCGTGCCGGCTGGTCTCGTTGACGTAGGGGTCGACGCAGACCACGAACTCCAGCGTGCCGATCGCCCGGTCCAGCCGGTCGGCGTTCGGCACCGAGGAGGCCGGGTTGCCGGCGACCGTGACCAGGGCCTGGACCTGCCCCTCCCCGGGCGTCTCGATCTCGTCGGCGAGGGTCACGGCGGGAAACTCGGCGACCACCTCGGGCAGGCCGCGTACCCGGCTGTGCCAGCGCCCGGTCGTGAAGCCCGGACCGGTGCCCTTCCCCCGCCGGCCGTGCGCGGGCAGCGGAAACATCGCGCCGCCCGGGGCGTCGAGGTTGCCGGTGAGCACGTTGAGGACGTCGACCAGCCAGCTCGTGACGGTCCCGTACTGGACGGTGGTGGTGCCGATCCGCCCGTAGACGGCGGCGCGCGGTGCCGTGGCCAGCTCGCGCGTCAGCTCGCGGATAGTTTCCGCCGCCACGCCGCAGCGGTGCGCGACGGCTTCGGGGGTGAACGGCTGCACCAGCAGCTTCACCTCGTCCACGCCGTTGACGTGCTCCGCGAGCCGGCCGAGCGTGACCAGGTCGGCGGCGAACAGCTCATGCGCCATGCCCAGCAGCAGGAAGACGTCGGTGCCCGGTCGGATCGGCACGTGCCGGTCGGCCGCGCGGGCGGTGCGGCTGCGGCGCGGGTCGACCACGACGAACCGGCCGCCGCGCTGCTGGAGCGCCTTGAGCCGGCCGGGTGCGTCCGGGACGGTCCACAGGCTGCCGTTGGACGAGTACGGGTCGGCGCCGAGGATCAGCAGGAAGTCGGTGCGGTCGATGTCCGGCACGGGGATGTTGAACGGGCTGCCGAACATGTACCCGCACGACACGTGCTTGGGCATCTGGTCCAGCGTCGAGGCGGTGTAGACGTTGCGGGAGCCGAGCGCCTTGCGCAGCAGGCCGGCGTAGAGGTTGCCGGCGAGCGTGTGCACGTTGGGGTTGCCGAGGTACATGGCGACAGCGTCGCGCCCGTGCGCCTCGATGACCCGGGTCAGGCCGGTGTGTGCCGCCTCGAACGCCTCGTCCCACGTGGCCGGCACGAGCTTGCCGTCGCGCCGGATTCTGGGTGTGCGCAACCGGTCGGGATCGGCGTCGAGCTGGCCGAGCGAGGCTCCCTTCGGGCAGATGAACCCGCCGCTGAACACGTCGTCGGCGTCCCCGCGTACCCGAATGATCTTGTCCGCGACCAGCGTCACCTCGAGGCCGCAGGTCGCCTCACACAACGGACACGTGGTGTACGCGGTCCGCGCCTCGTCAGCCATGCGATGTCCTCCTCGCCGCCATGTAACCGGCTGCATTGCTGCACCGGCAGTGCGGGAACCACAACAGTTACCGGCCAGTTAACAGGGCGCGCGCCCGCATGACGAGAGGCCAGCCAAGATCGTCACAACCCCGATCATGAATCGAGGGCGTCCAGCTTCCGGGCCAGTTCGAGGCGGGACGACACGCGCAGCTTGGCGTAGATGCGCGACAGGTACACCTCGATGCTGCGCGGGCTGTAGTGCAGCGCGGCGGCGATCTCCCGGTTGCGCATCCCCTGCTGGACCAGGCGCGCCACCCGCTCCTCCGACTCGGTGAGCAGCCCCGCCGCGCGGGACCGGGCCCGCGGCACCTTCGCGCCCCGCTCGTGCAGCCGCCGGGCCGCCTCGCGGCGCAGACCGTGCGCCCCGAGCCGGGCAAACGTCTGGTGCGCATCGACCAGATCGTCCACCTCGGAACCCAGCGCCAGCTGCGCCCGTGCCCGCTCGAAGACCAGCCCACCCGCCTCCGCGTTCCGCACCGCCTTCACCAGCTCGTCAGCGTCGCGGTGGACCAGCCCGGTCACCCGGTGCAGCGTCGTCTGCCACCACGGCGACGCTCCGGTCATCGCCACCTCGGCAAGCGCGTCGAGCGCCCGGCCGGCCTCCTCGACCCGCCCCTGCTCGAACTCCAGCTCGGCCAGCCGACCGAGCAGCAGGCAGATGTACGTCGGCGTGACGGGATCGTCCACGGCGGTGCGGAGCGTGCGGCGGGCGCCGGCCACGTCGCCACGGGCGGCGAGAAAACCGGCCAGCGCCCAGGCGTTGAGGCTGCCCGTGCGGCGGATAGCCGGCGGCGGACGGCTGGCGAGCCGCTCGGCGAGGACGAGTTCGCCGCGCCAGGTACGCATCTCCAGCTCTATCGCGGTCAAGTCGGGTATCAGGAGGCTCTGCTGGCGCGACTCCAGCTCGGCGAGGACAGAGCGTTGCAGCTCCAGGGCCGTGTCCCAGCGGCCGCCGAACCAGTGCAGGGCAACGGTGGTGAGGCCCAGCTCGCCGGGGAAGGCATGGCGCGCGTCCGCCTCCTCGGCCAACTGCTCGGCCAGGCGCAGCCGCCGCGCCGCCTGGGGTACCAGGCCGGCCAGCGCCTCGTTCCAGGCGCCCATGGCGAGCGCCTGCAGCCGCAGCGTCGTGGAGGTGCCGGCGGCCAGCAACGCCCGGTCGGCGAACTTGACGGCCTCGTCGAGGCGGAACCGCAGCGCGCTGAGAAACGCGAGCTGGGTGCAGACGACGACCTCCTCGGCCGGCGAGGCCGGCACAGCACCGGACGCCAGGGCGGCCTCCTTCAGGGCTTCGGAGGTGCGGTCGGCGTAGAGGAGGAGGACGGCCCGCTGGGCGTGCAGCGCCGCCGGAGCGGGGTCGGCCTGTACCTCCTCGTCGGCCACTTCCAGCGCCTCCGCGACGCGGCCGAGCCCGAAGAGGCTGGCGATCATGGCGGTGGCCGTCCGGACCCGGTCCTCGCCGGCCGGCAGAATCGTGAGCGCCTCCTGGCCCGCCGCTGCCGCGGCGGCCGGCCGGGAGGCCCGGGCAAGGGCCCGGCAGCGCAGCGCGAGCAGCCCGGCCCGCTGGGGCGAGCGCTCCGCGCTCGCGGGCAGCAGCGCCAGCGCCCGCGCACAGAACGCCGCGGCAGCCTCCGGAGCCCGGCTCAGCGCGTGCCGCGCAGCGTCGGTGAGCACGGCGACGGCGGTCGCGTCCCCGGTGCTGGCAGACTCCGACAGGTGCCAGGCCAGCTCCAACAGGTCGACCGTGCCGCGCTCCGCAAGCAGCCGCTCGGCGACCAGACCGTGCAGCCGGCGGCTTTCGGCCGGCCCGATCTCGTCATAGAGCGCTTCGGCGACGATGTCGTGGCTGAACCGGTAGCCCCGCTCGGGGTCGTGGGTGACCACGTGCGCGCGCACCAGCTGGTCGAACGCGGCGGCTACCGCCGCCGGGGCCAGGCCGGAGACCTCCGCGACCAGGTCCAGCCGCTCCAGCCGCACGGTCCGCAACACCGCGAGGGTACGGGCGACCGCGCGCGCGTCCGGGGCCAGCGGGACGACCCGGCGCAGGACCGTGTTGCCCCGGGTCAGGCGAACCGCGCCCGGATCCACGGTCAGGTGCGCGTGCCCACCGTCGACGGCCACGAGCCGGGACTCGGCGAGCGAGCGGGCGATCTCCGTCGCGAAGAACGGGTTGCCGTCGGCCCGCCCGTGCACGTCGGCCGCCAGGTCGTCGTCGGGCGCGCCGCCCACGAGGGGTGCGATCATCTCGCCCAGCTCGGCGCGGCTCAGCGTACCCAGGTCGAGGCGGACCAGCTCGGCGTTGTCGGCGAGGCGTTCGAGCAGCTCGTCGGCGGCGGCGTTCGGCGTGGGCAGGTGCGCCCGGACCGCCGCGACCAGGGCGATCGGCGCGGACGCCAGCCGGCGTAGCACCACTGACAGCAGCGCGATGGAGTCGTCGTCCAGCTCGTGCAGGTCGTCCACGACGAGGGCCAGCGGGCTCGCCGTCGTGAGCGCGGTCAGCAGGCGGGTCACCGTCGCGCAGGCTCGACCGAAGGCGTCGGTCTCGGGTACCCCGGAGAGGTCCAGGACGGTGAGCGCCTCGCGCCGCAGCCCGTCCGCGAAGCTGTTGTCCGGAGTCACCGCGCGCAGCGCGGCGCCGAGCGCGCCGTAGGGCACCTGGCGTTCGAGCCGGTCGGCGCGCACGGCGACGACGCGCCAACCCTGCCCGCCGAGCACCCGGGCCGTTTCGGCCAACAGCCTGGACTTGCCGATGCCCGCCTCACCGGCGACCACGATCGCGACCAGGCCATCGGCCGGCACGCGGGCCGCTGCCGCGAACAGCAGGCCGAGCTCGGCACCCCGGCCGACAAACGGCGTCCCGATGACCCACCTCCCGTTCCTGTCGCCAACGTACGCCGGAGCCTTAGTAGTTAGGGACTCCCAACTGGACCGCTCCCGCGACCGGGTGTCCCATGGTGACATGTCGATCGAGGGCGCGTGCGCACCGCTGTTTGCGCAGGTTCGTGACGAGTTCGAGCGCAACTTCGCCGAGCGTGGTGAGGTCGGCGCATCGGTAGGTGTGACAGTGGACGGCGAGACCCTCGTCGACCTGTGGGGCGGCGTCGCAGCGCCCGACCGCCCGTGGGCGGAGGACACGCTCACCAATGTCTGGTCCGCGACGAAAGGCGCGACGGCCCTGTGCGCGCACATCCTCGCCGCCCGCGGGCAGCTGGACCTCAACGCGCCGGTGGTGACGTACTGGCCGGAGTTCGGCAAGCACGGCAAGGACGTGATCCTGGTCCGGCACCTGCTCAACCACCAGGCCGGGCTGCCCGCGCTCCGCAAGCCGCCGCCGGCCGGCTGCTTCTACGACTGGGATCTGATGGTCGACGCGCTGGCGAACGAGGAGCCGTTCTGGCGGCCCGGCACGCGCAACGGGTACCACGCGCTCACGTTCGGGTTCCTCGTCGGCGAGGTGGTCCGCCGGGTGAGCGGCCGGCCGCTGGGCGAGTTCTTCCGCGACGAGGTCGCCGGACCGCTGGGCCTGGACTTCTGGCTGGGCCTGCCGGCTTCCGAGGAGGACCGCGTCGCGCCGACCATCCCGGCCGATCCGCCGGGCCCCGGGGACCCGGTGTCCAGCTTGTACGTCGCCGCGTTCACCGATCCCACCTCGGTCCAGGCGCTGATGCTGGTCAACACCGGCGGGTACATGACGACGCCCGGGGAGTCGGACAGCCGGGCGGCGCACGCGGCGGTGATCGGCGCGGTCGGCGGTATCACCAACGCCCGCGGGCTGGCCGGCATGTACCGCGGCCTGCCCGACCTGGTCGGCCGCGAGCAGCTCGCGATCATGGGCGCGGTCAGCTCGGCCACGTCGTGCGACGCGGTCCTGCTCGCGCCGACGCGCTGGTCGCTCGGGTTCACGAAGACGATGGACAACCGGTACCTGCCGGGGGCCGACAGCGAAGGCCTCCTGCTCAGCGAGGAGGCGTTCGGCCATGTTGGCATGGGCGGCTCGGTCGGCTTCGTCGACCCGCGGGCCCGGCTGTCGTTCGGGTACGCGATGAGCCGCCAGGGCCCGGGGCCGGGCGTCAACGAGCGTGGCCAGTCGCTGATCGACGCGGTGTACCGGGCGCTCGGCTACCACCGGATCGGCGCCGACGGCCCCTGGTACGCCTGATCCCGCCGCGCCGCTCCCGGGACTCCCGTCGATCTAGGAGAAGTTGGGCGGCAAGTCGGGCGAAACCACCCCGACTTCTCCTAGATCGGCGCGCCGGTCGGCGCGAGCGCCGCCAGCACGAAGTCGGCCATCTCGTCGGCGAGCTGGCGCGGGGACTTGGGACCGTCCGGCTGGTACCACTGTGGCAGCTGGTTGACGATGCCGAAGACGATCAGCGTCACGGTGTCGGCCGACGCCACCGACGCGAACGAGCCGTCCTTCTGCCCGCGGGCGATCAGGTCGCGCATCGTCTCGTGGTACCGGCGGCGCTGGGCGCGCAGCGCCGCCATCGGCTCGGCGGCGAGCTTGTGCATCTCGCGGGAGAACACGGACGCCTCGGCCAGCCGCGCGGTCGTCGTCTCCACCAGGTCGACGATGATGGCGCGGACGGCGTCCGCCGGCGCCAGCCCGGCCGCGAGAATCCGGTCCAGATCCGCCAACTGCTGGCTGATCAGAGCGTGGTAGATCGCGTAGAGCAGGTCGTCCTTGGACTTGAAGTAGTGGTACATCGCGCCCTTGGTGACGGCGGCCCGCTCCACGATCTCCTGCACCGACGTGCCGTCGAAGCCGTTCGCGGCGAACAGGTCGACGGCCGCGTCCAGCAGCCGGTTGCGGACCCCGTCTACCGCCATCTGGCCAGCTCGCGGTGCGCGACCGAGCGCCGGTGCACCTCGTCGGGCCCGTCGGCGATCTGGAGGGTGCGGGCGTGCGCGTACAGCCCCGCCAGCGGGGTGTCCTCGCTGACCCCACTGCCGCCGTGGGCCTGGATCGCCCGGTCGATGACCCACACGGCTGTCTCCGGGGCCACCACCTTGATGGCCGAGATCTCCATGGCCGCGCCCTTGTTGCCGACCGTATCCATCAGCCAGGCGGTCTTCAGCACCAGCAGCCGGGCCTGTTCCAGCCGGATGCGCGCCTCGGCGATCCACTCCTGCACGACCCCGTGCGAGGCGATCGGCTGGCCGAACGTCTCCCGCGACAGCGCCCGCCGGCACATCAGCTCGAGTGCCCGCTCGGCCATGCCGATCAGCCGCATGCAGTGGTGGATGCGGCCCGGACCGAGCCGCGCCTGGGCCAGCGCGAAACCTTCGTTCTCGCCGCCGAGCAGGTTGCCGGCGGGCACCCGTACCCGATCGAAGGTGATTTCCGCGTGGCCGCCGTGCGCCTGGTCGGAGTAGCCGAACACACTCGTCGGCCGGACCACCTCGACACCCGGAGTGTCGAGGGGCACCAGGATCATGCTGTGCCGGCGGTGCTTCGGCCCGTCCGGGTCGCTGACGCCCATCACGATCGAGACCTTGCAGCGCGGGCTCATCGCCCCCGACGACCACCACTTGCGTCCGGTGACCACATAGGAGTCACCGTCGCGCTCGATGCGGGTGGCGATGTTGGTGGCGTCGGAGCTGGCCACGTCCGGCTCGGTCATCGAGAAGCAGGACCGGATCTCCGCCTCCAGCAACGGTTTGAGCCACCGCTCCTGCTGCTCCGCGGTGCCGAACATCGCCAGCAGCTCCATGTTGCCGGTGTCCGGGGCGGCGCAGTTCATCGCCTCCGGCGCGAGGTAGGGGCTGCGGCCGGACAGCTCGGCGATCGGCGCATACTCCAGGTTGGACAGTCCGGCACCCCACGACGAGTGTGGCAGGAACAGGTTCCACAGCCCTCGCTTGCGGGCCTCCACCTTCAGCTCGTCGACGATGGGCGGCGCGCCCCACTCGCCTGGGCGCTCGGCGAGCTGCGCGTGGAAGGTCTCCTCGGCGGGGTAGACGCAGTCGCGCATGAACTCCTCGGCGCGCTGGTGCACCTCGCGGGCTCGGTCGGTGAATGCGAAGTCCATGGTCTACTCCAGTCCCAGAACGGCCGCGGCGCGCTCGATCAGCACCGGCACCGCCGGCCCGAACGTCTCGAACCCGGCACCGACGGTCTTGCCCTGCAGATATCGGGCGTGGATGCCCTCGCTGATGACGGCCAGCTTGAAGTTGCCGAAGGCGACATACCAGTCCAGATGCGCGACGTCGATCCCGGTCGCCGCCGCGTAGCGCGCCGCCAGCCGCGCCCCGCTGGGAAACCCATCGGGTACGGGCGGAGTCACCTTGAGCTGGGCCAGGTCGGTGTAGACGACCAGCAGCCCCACATCGGCGAGTGGGTCGCCGATCGTGGCCATCTCCCAGTCCATCACCGCGCGGATGCTCGACAGGTCGGGCGCGAACATGACGTTGTCGAGCCGGTAGTCGCCGTGCACGATGCCGGCGCGCGACGACTCCGGCAGCTCCTTGGCCAGCCGGGCCGTGACCTCCTCCAGGAGTGGCAGCTCCCGGGTCTGTGAGCGCTCCCACTGCTGGTGCCACCGGCGCACCTGGCGCTCCAGGTATCCCTCGGGCCGCCCGAAGTCACCCAGGCCCACGGCCTCGTGGTCCACGCCGTGCAGCGTCGCCAGCAGGTCGACGAGCGCCGCGCCGGCCGCCTCCGCGGTGGCGGCATCGACGTTTCGCCCGTCGCGCAGGATCACGCCCTCGACGTACTCCATCACGTAGAACGGCGCGCCGATGATCTCCGGATCGGTGAAGAGCGCGAGCGGTCGCGGGACCGGGAAGCCGACCGCCGACAGCGCGCTGATCACGCGGTGCTCGCGTGCCATGTCGTGCGCCGAGGGCAGCACGTGCCCGAGCGGCGGGCGCCGGACCACGACCCGACCCGCGGCACCGTCGACGAGGTAGGTGAGGTTCGAGCGCCCGCCGCTGATCACCGTGGCGGTGAGCGGGCCGGTCAGCGCGCCGCCGGATGCCTCGACGAGGTAGGGCTCCGCCCGCTCGAGGTCCAGACCTGGAGGGTGCACCGTTCCTCCTCACATACCGACCGGTCGGTACGGACCTTATCCGCCGCGCCGGCACCTGTCAACGGGGTCCGCCGGCGAGAAGGTCAGGTGCGGGCGCGGGTTACGGGCCCGCGGGCTGCGGAACCGGGCAGGGCTTTGTGGCGCCGGCGGCGTGCAACCAGCCGTACACCTCGTCCCAGATGATGGTCGCCGCGCAGCGGCAGCGCCGTTCGGAGTCGATCCGCGGAGTCACCAGTTCGACGACCATCCGCGACGTCTTTGTCGCGCGCACGGGGCAGGCCCTCCTCGCCACGTCACTGTGGGTACGAAGGGTTTTTAGCGGGCCAATGCGTCAGGAATGTGTCGTCGCCGGGTCAAAACGTGGCAAAGAGTCGACCCAACTCGTCGGGCGTGATGCCGTCGAGTGCCGAGCCTAGCCCAACCGCCACAGCCCCGGCCCGGATCCAGTCGCCGGCGTCGTCGCGGCCGATCCCACCGGTCGGCATCAGCTGCAGGTCCGGCAGCGCGGCGAGCACGTCCCGCACCGCGCCGGGCGTCCAGGTACTCGCGGGGAACACCTTGACCAGGTCGGCACCGGCCCGGACGGCGCCGACCATCTCGGGCGGGGTGAGCGCGGCCGGTATGACCACGAGCCCTCGCCGGCGGGCCGCGGCGACCACCTCGAAGTCCAGGATCGGCGAGACGACGAACCCCGCGCCGGCGTCGGCCACCCGCTCGACCTCGTCCACGGAGAGCACGGTGCCCGCGCCGATGGCCGGAGTGTCGCGGGCCAACCTGGCGATGATGTCGACCGCGCGGGGCGTGGTCAGCGAGATCTCGACGACGCTCAGGCCGGCGGCCAGCAGCGCGCGGGCGTCGTCGTGGGCCTGCCGCGCCGTGGCCCGGCGCACGATGCCCACCACCCGCTCCTTGCGTACCAGCGACAGCACGTCACCTCGCGACATCGGCTCCCCCTTCCAGGTAGGCGTCCCGTTCCGCCGCCGTGGGCAGCCCGTCCAGGTCTCCCGGCGCGGCCGCGCACAGCGCCGCGACCGCCGCCGCCTCGCGCAGCGCCTCGCCGGTCGGGAGCCGCCGGATCAGCCCGGACAGCAGCCCGGCGGCGAACGCGTCGCCGGCCCCGACCGGGTCGACCGCGCATACCGGAAACGGCGCCACCTCGAAGCGCGCCTTGCCGTCGGTAGCCCACGCGCCGCGGGCCCCGCGTGTGATCACGATGAGCCCGACGCCGCGTGCCAGCAGCCGGTCCACGGCGTCCGCGAGGTCCCCGGCGTCAGCCAGCAGCAGGGCCTCCTCCTCGGTCGCCACCAGCACGTCCGCCCGGGCGGCGAGCGGTCGCAGCAGGCGTGCCGCGACCGGTGGCGGGCTGAGCCGGCGCCGGACGTTGGCGCTCAGGCACACCCGCACCCCGGCCGCGCGGGCCGCCTCGACAGCGGCCACTGTCGCGTCCGCGGCGCTCCCGGACAGCACCGGCGTTACGCCGCTGGCGTGCAGCCAACCGGCGCCGGCCAGGTATCGGGCGTCCACATCGGAGGGGGCGAACCAGCCGACGGGGTGCCCGAGCCGGGCCAGCGCGACGGTCACGTTGCTCTCGGCGCCCGCGACCTGGCGCCGGAAGGTGACCGCGCGGCGCAGCGGCACCCCGGGCTCGGCGAGCAGCAGGGCCATCGCCTCACCGAACGTCACCAGGTCGAGCGCCACCCCGATATCGAACCAGGCCCGGCTGCCGGACCCCCACCGGGTGCGCCGGGCGCGTCTGCTGCTTAACTCTTCAACCGGGAACGCCGCCCGAGCAGACGGGAGTCCATCGTGCAGCACCAGGAGATCGGGGCCTGGCTCGACGAGCTGGCATCTTCCGCGCCGGCGCCTGGCGGGGGCGCCGTGGCCGCCCTGCACGTGGCGACCGCGGCGGGCCTCGTCGAGATGGTCACCAACCTGACGATCGGCAATCCCCGGTACGCCGAGCACGAGCCGACGATGATCGAGGCGCGGGACACCGCCGGCGCCCTGCGCGCCGAAGCGATCCGGCTCGCCGACGACGACGCCCGCGCGTTCACCGCGGTCACCGACGCGTACAAGCTGCCCCGGGCGAGCGACGACGAGAAGGCGGCCCGCACGGCGGCCATCCAGCGCGCGCTGCTCGGCGCCGCCGACGTTCCGGTGCGCACGGCGCACGCGGCGACCACCGTCCTCGACCTGGCGGAGCGGATCCTCCCCGGCGCCAACGTCAACGTCCTCTCCGACGTCGCGGTCGCCGCGTCCTCGGCGCGGGCCGGCCTGGAGGCGGCGATCATCAACATCGAGATCAACCGGGTCGCCATCAAGGACGAGCAGGAGAAGGCCCGCCTGGCCGAGGCGGTGGAGACGATCGAGCGTGACCTCGGCCGGGCCGACGCCGTGGTGGCCACCGTCCGGAAGGGACTGAGCCGGTGACACTGATCGACGGGCGCGCGATCGCGAAGTCCATCCAGGAGGCCGTCGGCGCCGACGTGGCCGCCCTGCGCGCCGCCGGCACGACCCCCACCCTGGCAATCGTGGTGCCGACCGACGACGAGGCGACGGCGTGGTACGTGCGCTCGATCGCGCGCACGGCCGCGAAGGCCGGCATCGACGTCCGCCAGATCGACCTGCACGAGGCGAGCGCGGAGGAGCTGACCGCTCAGCTCGACGCGCTCTCGGCCGACCCGGCCATGCACGGGATCATCTGCCAGACCCCGCTGCCCAAAGGCGTCACCCTCGAGCAGGTGGGCCAGCACATCGCGGTCGGCAAGGACATCGACGGCGCCAACCCGGAGAGTCTCGGCCGGCTCGCCTCCGGCCTGCCCGCGTTCGCCCCGGCGACCGCCCAGGCCGTCGTGGAGATCCTGCGCCGCGAGGAGGTGCCGCTCGTCGGGGCGCACGTGGTCGTGGTGGGGCGCAGCAACGTCGTCGGCAAGCCGGCCGCCCTGTTGCTGCTGGCCGAGCACGCGACCGTGACGATCTGCCACTCGCGTACCCGTGACCTGGCCGAGCGGACCCGCGAGGGCGACGTGGTCGTCGCGGCCGTCGGCCGCGCGCGGCTCCTCGGCGCCGCATACGTGAAGCCGGGTGCCGTCGTCATCGACGTGGGCACCAACCCGACCGAGGACCGCCAGCTCGTCGGCGACGTCGACACCGCGGCCGTCGAGCCCGTGGCCAGGGCGATCACCCCGGTGCCCGGTGGGGTCGGGCCGGTCACGACCGCGCTCCTGCTGCGAAACACCGTCGCGGCCGCGACGCCGCAGTCGTAGCCTGCGGGGCATGCGGCTGGCTCACCTCGGACTCACCGTCGCCGACCAGGAGCGCTCGCGGCGCTTCTACGAGACGCACTTCGGCTTCGGCGCGCGACCGGCGGCCCGCTATCCCGACGGGACGCTGATCATCCGCGACGCCGACGGATTCGACCTGGCGCTGCATCCGGGCTCGTCCGCGCGTACCGATGATTTCCTGCACTTCGGTTTCGGCTGCGCCGACGCCGAAGAGGTGCGCGCCATGCGCGCGCACCTGCTCTCCGCTGGCGTCCCGCTCGTCGAGGAGGAGGACACCGAGGGGTACGTGGCGTTCAAGGCGCTCGACCCGGACGGCTACCGCGTCGAGGTGTACTGGGAGCCGTGAGCGCTACGGGTTTTCGGCGTGCGTGAGGGTCTCCCAGCCGATGAAGTGGCCGTCATTGCCGAAGGGCCGTCGCCGCTCGATGAGCTGCTGGGTCTTGGGTAGCGCGACGCCGGTGCGGTTGTGGTAGTGGTTGTAGGCGATCTCGAGGACCGGCCCCATGCCCTTGTTGACCTTGCCGGCGCACAGCCAGCCGGGCACCGGCTCGCCAAGGTCGATCGCGGCGTGGAACTCCAGCGCCTTGGTGATCCGCTCCCGCATCTCGCCGTAGAGGTCGAGACCCTGCAGGCGGGCGGTCTCGGCGACATGGACGGCGGCCTCCAGGCCCCAGCCGGTGTGTCCGAAGTCGCGGCACGTCTCCTGGGCCACGCCGTCGACGAGGGTCTGCTGGCCATACCAGTAGCGGACCAGCGCCCCGCCGCTCTTCGGGTGCCCGGGCGCTGACTTCGGCGTCGGGCCGTCAGCTGTGAGGTAGACATAGGCCGGCACCCGGCCCCGCCACAGCGCGACGGCCTTGTCGAAGGAGGCCCGGTCGTCGAGGAAGACCGCGATGCCGATCGCGGCGTCGGTCATGATGGATTCCCAGTTGCCGTTGGCCCCGGAGCCCTTGATCAGGACCGGCAGGTACACGGTGCGGAGCATGGTCGCGAACCGGTCCTGGTTGGCCCAGCCGCCGGGGTAGGTGTAGCGGATCAGCTCGCCGGCCCGCGACCACGCCGCTCCCGACCAGCCGGTCTGCAGCGGCGCGTTGGAGTTGGTGTGCTCCTTGATCGTTGCCGACCAGGCGTCCATCAGCTCGATCGCCTTGTCGGCGTACCGCCTGTCCTGCGTGATGTTCCACATGAGCGCGTCGGCGTACGCGGCGAGCGCGTCCCCGCGCTCGTCCGAGCACCCGTTGTTGGGGTTGGACCGGGATCCGCACTCGACGGTCGCACGCGGCGCCGCCTTGCGCGCCAGCGACGCGTACCGGTCGGCCTTCAGCCGGTCGAAGGCTCCCTTCCACGGCTGGGCACCTTCGCCCACCTTCTTCCGCACGACCTCCAACTGGTCCTTGCCGACCAGCACGCCTGGGTGGTTGAACGCGGCGGGGGCGACTTTGGGCGCCGTCCCGGCTTTCGCTGCAGCTCCGGCTTTCGGTTTCGCGTCGCCGTGCTGCGCCGCAACCGCCGCGGCCGCGGGAATCAGCAACGCACCGACCACCGCCGCCACCAGCCACGGCCTTGTCCGACGACCTCGCATATGTACCCGTCCTGTCTGTTCAGCCCTGCGGGCCCCCGGGAAGCGCGTTCTCATCTAAGTCACGATGATGACAAGCGTCAATCTCCCTCTCCCGCTCCCTCTCCCGCCGATCTTGGAGTTAGCTACATGGTTTGATCTTCAAACCACGACACTTTCTCCTTGATCGGTGAAGGAGAAGGGAAAGAAGCACGGCGGCCGGCTGAACCGGTCGCGGCGGGTGCCCGTGTCTGGGGAGTCAGCGGCCGGAAGGACCCGGCCGACACCAGCACGGAGGCTCCCCTGATGATTCGCACGCGCACCGCCGCCCTCCTCGCCGCCTCGGCTCTCGGCGTCACGCTCATGTCCGCCTGCGGCGGCTCGTACGACTCGAAGCCGAGCTCCGCACCGCCACCCACCCAGCAGCCCGCCACCCAGGCCCCAGACCAGAACGGTCCGATCCGCCTCGCCGCCTCGAAGATCGACAAGTTGGGCACGGTCGTCACCGACAGCACGGGCATGACGCTGTACCGGTTCGACAGAGACACCGCCCAGCCGTCGGTGTCCAACTGCGACGGCACATGCGCAACGCTGTGGCCGCCGGTCGAGGCGACGACCAACCAGGTGCAGCTCAGCGGCATCGACAAGAGCCTGATCGGCACCGTGGTGCGCAAGGACGGGACCAAGCAGCTGACCATCGGCGGCTGGCCGCTCTACCGGTACGCCAAGGACACCGCGCCGGGCCAGGCCAACGGGCAGGGCGTCGGCAAGACCTGGTTCGCCGCCACGCCGCAGGGCAAGAAGGCGGCCGCGACCAGCGACTCCGGCTCGGATTCCGGCGGCTACGGCTACTGACCCGTCTTCCGGCCGGGGTGGGGGCGCCCCGGCCGGAAGACGTCTTCGGCGTGGGAGGTGGACGCATGAACGCATCCGTTTCGGCTCTGGGACCTGGCCGGCTGGCGCGCAACGACCTGGCACGGTCGTCCGCGCCGGCGGCCCAGAAGTCGCCGGTCCAGAACCCGTCCCGTTCGGCTGATCTAATACCCGGGACCACACCGGACGAGCGGGGGAGACAACGGGTGAGCATCGTGGGTCGCTGGTCGCGAGGGGGGCGGAAAGCCAGCGACGAAGCCCTGATCAGGTCCCTCTACGAGGAGCACGGGCGCAGCCTGCTGGCCTACGCGACCCGGCTGACCGGCGACCGGGCCAGCGCCGAGGACGTCGTCCAGGAGACGCTGCTGCGGGCCTGGAAGCACGCCGAGGCCATGGTCAACCAGAAAGGCTCGGTGCGCGGCTGGCTTCTCACGGTCGCGCGCAACATCGTCACCGACCGGGCCAGGGCCCGGTCGGCCCGCCCGACCGAGGTGGCCGAGACCCCGACGACCGGGCCGGTCGCCGGGGACCACGCGGAGACGGTCGTCAACTCGATGGTGGTCCTGGACGCACTGGACCATCTGTCCCCCGAGCACCGCGAGGTACTGGTGGAGCTCTACTACCGCGGCCGGACGGTCTCCGAAGCCGCACAGGTGCTCGGCGTCCCGCCAGGTACCGTCAAATCACGGTCCTATTACGCCTTGCGGGCCATGCGCACCGTAATCAGCGGCAACGGGACGGAGGTGGCCTGATGACGCAACCACACGATCGCGACCTGCTCGGCGCGTACGCCCTGGGCGTGCTCGACGCCGACGAAACGCATGCGATCGACCAGCATGTCGCCTCGTGCGCCGAGTGCCGGCAGGACCTAGCCGAGCTGGTGGAGATGAAGGAATCGCTCGGCGAGGTGCCGCCGGAGGCCTTCCTCGACGGGCCGCCCGAGGGCGGCGACCTGCTGCTGCAGCGCACGCTGCGCGCGGTGCGCCACGACAAGGCGCACGCCGGCCGCCAGCGGTTCGCGCTGGTCGCCGCCGGGGTGGTGGCGCTGGCCACGGTCGCCGCGGGCGCCGGAGTGCTGGCCGGCAGGGACCAGGCGCCGCGCCACGACGTCCTGCCGCCCACGCCGACCGCAACGGCGCCGGTCAACGCCCGCACCGTGTCGGCCACCGACCCGACGAGCGGGGCGAAGATCACCGCGACCGTCACGCCGGCCGCCGGCTGGGTCCGGGTGCACGCCGACGTCAGCGGCATCCGCGCCGGCAAGCGCTGCCAACTCGTCGTGGTGGGCCGAAACGGCACGCCGCTGGTCGCCGGCAGCTGGCTGGTCTCGCCGAAGGGTGAGAAGGAGGGCACGTCGCTGGACGGTTCCGCCCTCGTCGCCGCCTCGGACGTCGCCGCGGTGGAGGTCGTCACGTTTGACAACGAGAAGCTGGTGAGCGCCACCGTTTAGCCGCTGGTCGGCACGCCTTCCGGGGAGTTGTCGCCGGAGGTACGCGAGGATTGCGGGCGATGAGCCTGCACGACGTGTACCTCACGCTGCTCGCCGCCGGCGGCGTGCTGCTGCTCAGCGTCGCCGCCGCGCGACTGGCCGACCGGGTCGGCCTGCCTGTGCTGCTCGCGTTCCTCGGCGTCGGCGTGCTGCTCGGCGAGGACGTGCTCGGGCTGCGCTTTGACGACGCCGCCCTCGCGCAGGCCCTGGGCACCGCCGCGCTGGCGATCATCCTCGTCGAGGGCGGCCTCACCACCCAGCTGTCGGTGGTCCGGCCGGTGCTGTTCCCGGCGGCCGTGCTGGCCACCGTCGGCGTACTGATCAGCGTCGGCGTCATCGCGCTGACCGCGCACCTGGTGCTCCGCGTGTCCTGGCAGCTCGCGCTCCTGCTCGGCGCGATCGTCTCGTCCACCGACGCGGCGGCGGTGTTCTCGGTGCTGCGGGCACTCCCGCTGCCCCGCCGCCTGACCGGCCTGCTGGAGGCCGAGTCCGGCTTCAACGACGCGCCGACGGTCATCCTTGTCGTCGCGCTCAGCGCCACCCGGGTCACCGGCGGGTCGGCGCTCCCCCTGCTGCTCACGCTGGTCTACGAGCTGGCCGCCGGCACCGCGGTCGGGCTGCTCACCGGCATACTCGGCCGAGGTCTGCTGCGCCGGCTGTCCCTGCCGTCCTCGGGTTTGCACTCGATCGCGATGGTCTCCTGCGGCGTGGTCGGCTTCGCCGCCGCCGGCGCGGCGCACGCCAGTGGTTTCCTCGCCGCGTACCTGGCCGCGCTGATCCTGGGCAACTCCGGCCTGCCACACCGGCGGGCCACCCGCTCGGTCGCCGAAGGGCTCGGCTGGATCGCGCAGATCAGCCTGTTCGTCATGCTCGGCCTGCTGGCCACCCCGCACGAGCTGCCCGGCAGCGTGCTGCCGGCCCTCGCGATCGGTGCCGTGCTGCTCCTGCTGGCCCGCCCGCTGTCGGTACTCCCGACGCTGACGCCGTTCCGGGTCCCGCTGCGCGAGCAGCTCTTCCTGTCGTGGGCCGGCCTGCGCGGCGCGGTGCCGATCGTGCTGGCCACCATCCCGGTGGTGGCCGGCGTGCCGGGCAGCCGCAAGCTGCTCAACCTGGTGTTCGTCCTGGTCGTGGTGTTCATCCTGGTGCAGGCGCCGACCCTGCCCTGGCTCGCGCGGCGGCTACGCCTGGTCCCCGCGCACTCCGGCCGGGAACTCCAGGTCGAGGTGGCCCCGCTGGACATCCTCGCCGCCGACATCATCGAGCTGACCATCGAGCCCGGCTCCCGGCTGCACGGCGTGGAGATCTTCGAGCTGCGCCTGCCCCCGCCGAGCGCGGTCACCCTCGTCGTACGCGACAACAACGCGTTCGTGCCGGAGCTGACCACCCGGCTGCGCACCGGCGACCAGCTGCTCGTGGTGGCCACCAGCACGGTACGGGAGAAGACCGAGCGGCGGCTGCGGGCGGTGGCCCGCGCCGGCCGGCTCGCCGCCTGGGTGGGCGAGACCGGCGATGCGGACCCCCCACGCTAGGCCCGGACCCGGTGCCATACGCCGACCCGCACCCTTACCCCGGGGGAGGCGTGCGCGACCGGCTCGTGGTCGGGCGCCGGCAGGCCGGCCGCCTCGACCAGGTGCTGGCGCAGGTGACTGACCCACGCCCGGCGCAGCGGCCACGGCGGGTGATCGGCGTTCACCGCGACCAGCTGGCCGGCGACCCTGCTGTAGAGCCGGAAGCGGGCCGTGAGGAAGTGGTCCAGCGGCCCCAGCTTGTCCTCGGCGAGCGACTCCCCCAGCTCGATCTGGGCGTCGCACAGCGCCCCCGCAAGGCCCGGCCAACGCCGGCGGGAGTGGTAGGCGACCGCGTCGCCCATGGCCCGCACCGACATCTCCGACCAGTAGTACGGCAGTCCGAAGCCGACCCGCGCGGCGAGGACGGCCGGCAGGCGCGCCGCGTCCAACGAGAAGAACCAGATCCCGGTACGGCCGTCGGGGCCCCGCACGTAGGTGCGCACGTTGGTTTCGGGGAACCGCGACAGCCACGGCACCGGGGGCAGCCAGCGCGGGCGTACCCGGTCCATGAGAAACGGGATCAGGCCGACCCACGCCACGCCGTCGAACGTCTCGACCTCGAGCCCATCCGGGAGCAGCGCCTGCACGGTCTCCGGCGGGTAGCGCCAGTGCAGGAAGGTCAGCATCCGCCAGTCCTGGAACATCAGCGGATGGGGAACCGGCGGAGCGGGCGGCGCTTGCACGGGACTCGTGGTACCCGATGCGGGGTGGGGACTAAACGGGCGCCCACGCGGTACTCCCGATCGCCGGTGGGTACCACTCGCCCATGAGTACCGAACCGGAGCGGCCCATCTCGCCCGACCTGCCACCACCGCCGGGCGTCGAAGCGCCGGATCTCGTCATGCCCGGCGCTGACGAGCACGCCGACGAGGCAGAGGACTTCAGGCCGGACGCCGATGTCCCGGAACCGCCGGACTAGCGGCCCGGAAGGCGTAACTGGCAGGGGGATGTAAGAATCCCCTCGGGGGCACATCCGACCACGTGGCGGCTGGAGCGTGCCGTGAACGACCGACTCGCCTACCGGATCGACCGTCGACCGTCAACGACGATCGTCCATCTCGACGGCGTCCTCAACCTGGAGACAACCGGCCAGCTGCGTAACGCTGTGCTGAAGTGTCTCGCCGACGAGCCGGCCGCAATGATCATCAATCTGCGCAAGCTGACGGTGGCCCAGGATATCGCGGTCACGATCTTTCCCACGCTGGCCCGCGCGGCCGCACAGTGGCCGGGCGCGGAGTTCTTCCTGTGCGGCGCCTCGGTGGCGGTGCGGGCCGACCTGCGCCGGCTCGGCGTGCTTCCCCGCGTGCGGTTGCTGGCCGACTGTGAGGAGGCCCTGACGCAGGCCGCCGAGCAGAAACCGCCGCAGCGGGTGGCGCGGACCCTCGCACCCATACCCGAATCCTGCGAGGCAGCGCGCCGGCTGGTCGGGGAGGCGTCCCACGAGTGGCGGGTGGTCGAGCTGTCCGACACGGCGCAGCTCGTCGCCACCGAGCTGGTCGCGAACGCGGTCCGGCACGCGGGCACGGAGATCGTGCTGGTCCTGTCACTGTCCCGGTCGTACCTGCACGTGACGGTCCGCGATCAGTGCTCCGATCCGGCCCGGCTCTCTCCGCCGTATAGCGAGGACGGCACCAGCGGCCGCGGGCTCATCGTGGTGGACGCGGTGGCCACCGCCTGGGGCACCACACCGCGCCCGGACGGCAAAGCGGTCTGGGCGACCTTGCGCCGCGTCCCCGCACCCTGACCGTCAGCCGGGCTCGCCGTCCTGCAGCCACCGGCGCAGCCGGCGCAGCGAGCCGGCGAGCAGTCGGGAGACGTGCATCTGGGACAGGCCGATGTGCTGCGCGATCTGCGCCTGGCTGAGGTTACCGAAGAACCGCAGGGTGATGATCCGCCGCTCCCGTTCGGGCAGCGACGCGAGGGCCGGCTGCAGCGCGGCACGATCGGCCACGGCCTCCAGGTCGTCGTCCACCGCGCCGATGAGGTCGACCAGCGCCAGGTCCGCACCGCCCGCCACCGGGGTGAACAGGCTCGTCGCCCGGTATCCGTTGCTGGCGACCAGGCACTCGATCACCTCTTCCTCGGGGACGGCGAGGTGCCAGGCCAGCTCGGCGACGGTCGGCGACCGCGAATGGGCGCGCGTGAACGCCTCCCGGGTGTGCAGGATCTCGATGCGCAGCTCCTGCAACCGCCGCGGGACGTGGATGCCCCAGCCGCGGTCGCGGAAGTACCGCTTGATCTCGCCGACGATCGTGGGGATCAGGTAAGCCGCGAATTCCGTGCCCCGGTGCGAGTCGTAGCGGTCGACCGCGTTCACCAGGCCGACGGCTGCCACCTGGACGAGATCGTCGAGCGGCTCACCGCGGTTGCGGAAGCGCCGGGCCAGGTGCCGGGCCAACGGCAGGCACAGCTCGATGACCTCTTCGCGCACCCGCCGGTGTGCGGCGTCGGTGGGATCCAGCTCACCCAGCCGGACCAGCAGCGGGCCCACCTCGCGCGGCAGGACGTGCGACCCGGTGTTGACCGGCACGACTGCGCGGCCGACCAGCTCGGGCGCGTCCATCAGGGTGTCGTCGGTGCGTAGCGCCGCCGCGCTCCTCCAGCAGGTTGGCCGTCTCGACGAGGACGCCCACCGCCGCGGCGTCCAGCAGCGTGGCCGGGCTGAGGTCGACCACCAACCGCGTGGCGCCCTCCTCGACCAGGCGTGCCAGCGCAGCCCGCAACCGGCCGCACACCGCGAAGTCGATCTCGCCGCTGGCGCGCAGCAGCCTGGACGGCTCGCCCGCCGCCGTATCCGTATGTAGCTCTTCCGTCTCGGCCCAGGTCACGTCGGCGGCCTCCCCCCACCGCCCGTTCGCGTCGGGCGGCCCTGACAGCACACCAGCGATAAAGCGTAGCCCGATCTGCGGGGTTGCCAACCCCCTCCTGCCCAACCAGCGGGAGGTCCTAGTCGAGCAGGTGGATCTGACCGGCGTTGACGCTGATCGTGCGCGGCGCCAGCGGCTCGGTCGCGGGGCCGTTGCGAACCGAGCCGTCGGTCGCCGAGAACGCACTGCGATGGCACGGGCAGTTGATGACTCCGTTCTGGACATCGGCGACGGTGCAGCCCGCGTGGGTGCAGACCGCGCTGAACGCCTTGAACTGCCCGTCGGCGGGCTGGGTCACGACGACCCGCCGGCTGTCGTAGACCTTGCCACCGCCCACCGGCACATCGCCGGCGTCGCCCAGCAGGCTGAGACCGCCCTGGCCCGGCCCGGGGGTGCGGGCACCCTGCTCGGGGGCGCCGGCGTTGTTGGAGGTCTGGTCCTGGCTGTCTTCGCCGCCACAGGCCGCCAGCGGCGCGATCCCGAGTGCGGTCCCGGCGATCAGTGCGCTGCGCCTGGTGGTTTGACCCATGTGTCACCCTTCATCGGGAAGGCGAGCGGAGTTGCTACCCGCCCCGGCCCCCGATATGCGGTGCGGTGGACGTTTGCACGGACGTTTGCACCGAATGTTTGCACGGACGTTTGCACCGGACCCCGGCCGGGTAGCAACGCGCGACGGCACATGCGTGCCCCCGGATCTGCGCGGATGCCGGCGAGGAGGATTGACCTTGCAAGCGAAACGACGAGCCACATGAGCGCGGCCCCCCTGCGCTGCTGGGTGGAGCAGGACGCAGCCGTCACGCTGGTACGCGTCCATGGCCCCCTGACGATGAGCACCGCGCCGACCCTGCGGTCGACCGTGCTCAAATGCCTGTCGAACCAGCCCGAACTGATCGTGGCCGACGTGTCCGCGATGGACGTCGACGACGACATCGTGCTGTCGGTGCTGCCGGCCCTGGCCCGGCACGCCGCCGCCTGGCCGGGAGCGGGACTTGCCCTCGGCGCCCCGGGACCACGGCTGGCGGCCGCGCTGGATCGGATGGCGGTCTGCCGGTACGTGCCGGTTTACCCCAGCGTGTCGGATGCGGTGGACAGCGGGGCCGAAAGGATCCCGTTGCGAGCGGTCCACGAATCGCTCGAAGCGACACCGTCGTCGCTCGCCGTCGGACGTGCGATGGTCGCCCGCGCGTGCGCCGGCTGGCAGTTGTCCGGCCTCACCGATCTCGCCCAGGTCGTTATGACCGAGTTGGTGGCCAACGCGGTCCGGCACGCCGGCACGCCGATGGAGGCCCGCATCGCGCTGCGCCAGCGGTACCTGCACCTGTCGGTGCGCGACCGCAGCTTCAAGCCGCCCCGGCGGATCGGCGCGGATCACGAACAGAGCACGAGCGGCCGCGGTCTCCTCGTGGTGGAGGCGCTGGCGGCCTCGTGGGGCAGTACTCCGACGGCGGACGGAAAGGTGGTGTGGGCGACCCTGCACGCACGTAATTTCGGCAAAGGGTGAGGACGCCTAATCCTCGTCAGGTCTACCGTCACGTGAAATACACCAGTGGCATTCGGGCACAAGGTTGTTTCGGGTCACTGTCCGCTGGACTCGACGAAGACCTCACGGACGATAGGGGTAGTCATGACCGACACCGCAAACCTGGACGTGTGGCGGTTCGACCCAACTCACCTCATCAAAATCACCGGAGTGTTGGACTTTGCCGCGTCGGTACGCCTGAGGTTGGTGCTGTTTGAACAGCTCGACGCCGGGGCCCGTGAGGTGGTGCTCGATCTGACCGGGGTGCGGCTGCTCGACGCCAGCGCGATCGGCGTGATGCTCAAGGTGCGCGGGCAGCTCACCGACCGTGGCGGGACGCTCCGAGTACAGGGAGCGCGGGGCGTGGTGCTCGAGGTCCTGGAGGTGACCGGGTCGGCGAAGACGCTCGCCGCCTACGATCTGCCGTTCGAGCCGCCGGAGCGCCCACCCGACGCCCATGAGCACCTGGGCAGCGACCGGCACCACTGGCAGGGCGTGTGGGGCGACGAAGTCAACACTCTGCTGTGGACGGTCAGCCAGCTGCCGGCCGGCGACCCCCGGCGGCAGCGGATGCGCGACCGGGTCGTGGAGACCTGCCTGCCGTACGCGGACCGGCTGGCGCGCCGCTTCCACGGGCTGGGTGAGTCGGCCGCCGACCTGAGCCAGGTCGCGGCGGTCGGCCTGCTCAAGGCGGTCGACCGGTTCGACCCGGCGCACACCACCGACTTCGCCAGCTACGCGACGCCCACGATCGTGGGTGAGCTGAAGCGGCACTTCCGCGACCGCGGTTGGAGCGTCCGCGTGCCGCGCCGCCTGCAGGAGCTGCGGCTGGACATCAACCAGGCCCGGGAGACGCTGACCCAGCGGCTCGGGCGCTCCCCCACCGTCGCCGACGTCGCCGACCACCTCGACATCGACGACGACCAGGTCATCGAGGCCATGGTCGCGGCCAGCGGCTACCGGGCCGCCTCGCTGTTCGCGCCGGTGCGGCCGGGCGAGGACGCGATGACCCCGCTCGACTGGCTGGGCGCCGAAGACGACGGCCTGGACGCGGTGGAGTACCGCGAGTCGCTGGCCCCGATGCTGGCCAGACTTCCGCAGCGCGAGCAGAAGATTCTCAGCCTGCGCTTCTACGGCAACCTGACGCAGGCCGAGATCGCCGGCCAGCTGGGCATCTCCCAGATGCACGTGTCGCGGCTGCTCACCCGGACCCTCGACCGGTTGCGCGAGGACCTGCTGCACCAGGACTGAGCCCACCGCTCCCCCGGCGTCGGGAGACCCCCGGGGGTTTTCCACGCTTCCTGCCGGGTAGTCGGGAGTGATGACCGAGCCACGAAGCGACGACGAGGAACGCATCCTTTCCGTGCCCACCGGCGGGATGGACAGCGACGCGCTACCCGACGACCGGACCGCTGACCCGACCGTCGTGACCGGCGGGATGGACAGCGACCCGATCACCGAGGACAACTAGCCGAGAACCTGACCGCCGGCTAGCCCTCAGCCCTTGGTGGCGCCGCCGGTCAGGCCCTTGACGAAGTGCTTCTGCAACGCCAGGTAGAACACCAGCACCGGCAACGTCGCCAGGAACATCAGCGCGAACACGCTGCCGTAGTCGGCCTGGTACTGCCCGATCGACCGGTAGAGGCCGGTGGTGACCGTGGTGCCCTGGCTCGGCCCGAGAATGATCAGCGGATCGATGAAGTCGTTCCAGATCCACACGCCCAGGAAGATCATCACGCTTGCCGTCGCCGGTCGCAGCAGCGGAAACACAATCCGCCAGAAGACCTGCATCCGGCTGGCCCCGTCGATGACCGCAGCCTCCTCCAACTCCACGGGGACCGAGCGGATGAAGCCGGTGAACACGAAGACGCCGAACGGCACGTAGTACCCGACGTTGAACAGCACCAGGCCCTGCAGGGTGGTCATCAGGTGCGCTATGCGCAGCACGTCGGTGATCGGGATCAGGATCACCTGCGGCGGGATCATCAGGCCGCACAGCAGCAGCAGCGTCAACCCGCGGGCCCAGGAGCTGCGGTTACGCGCCAGGTAGTGGCCCAGCATCGCCGACAGCACCGTCAGGATGAGCACCGACAGCACGGTCACGATGACGCTGTTGGTCAGGCTGACCCAGAACAGGTGGTCGGGGCGGGTCAGCACGGCCGTGATGTTGTCCAGGGTCGGCGGGATGGGCAGCGCCGCCGGCTCCTTCGTGATGAGCGGGCCGCGCTTGATGACGTTGGCGCACACCAGGTAGAGCGGGACGAAGAAGATCGCGCTGACCGTGAGCGCCACGAGCGGGCGCAGCCAGGGCACCGAGGACCGGTTCACGTTGTCTCCCATCCGCTGCGCTTCGCGCCCCACGCGCTCACAGGTCAACCTCGCGGCTCTGCAGGATCTTGAGGACGACCGCCGTGGCGCCGGCGACGATCACCAGCATCACGACGGCGATCGCCGACGCGTACCCCTGGTGGTTGGCGTCGAAGCCGGTCTGCAGGACGCGGAAGGCGAGCGTCGCGGTGGTCCCGCTGCCGGGGCCGCCGTTGGTGATCACCTTGACGTGGTCGTAGACCTTGAACGCCGAGATCAGCAGCACGACGGTGTTGATGGTCAGGGATGGCGCGAGCAGCGGCCAGGTGACCGCGCGGAAGCGGCGCGCCGGGCCGGCGCCGTCGATCGCCGCCGCCTCCTGCAACTCGACCGGCACCCCCTGCAGGCCGGCCAGGTAGACCACGACGCAGAAGCCGAGCATCTGCCAGCACAGGATCGAGGCCAGGGAGTACAGCGCGTAGGCCGGGTCGGACAACCAGCCGGGCGGGTGCTCGACGCCGACCGCGCGCAGCCCCTGGTTGAGCGGGCCATCCTGGTCCAGCAGCCGGGACCACACGATGCTCACGACGACCGAGCTGAGGATCACCGGCGTGAAGAACACGCTGCGCAGTGCGTTGTAGAGCCAGCCCCGCTTGTCGAGCAGGACCGCGACGGCGAGGCCCAGCACGTTGGGCACGATCACCACGATGAGGGTGAGGATCGTGGTGACCTTCAGCGCGGTGTGGAACTCCTCGTCGCCGAAGAGCAGGCGGTAGTTGTTCAGACCCACGTACTTCGTCGGCGGGTTGAACGGGTTGTAGTTGGTCAGGCTGTAGCCGACGCTGATCACGATCGGCGCCAGGACGAAGCAGACGTAGACCAGGACCCCGGGCCCCCCGAAGGACACGAAGTGCCAGAGCCGCGGCAGCACAGGCCGGCGGCGCCGGATCGGGGCGGCCGCCGGTCGTGGGTCGCGCGGCGGGCGCGTGGATGGGGGCGCCACGTCGGCGACCATTGTTCTCCTCCTTGCGACCACGGGGGACCTTCCGTGGAAGGCCCCCCGCGATCAGGTGAAACTCAGCCGGCCTTGGCCCACTCCGCGTCGAGGGACTCGGCCACCTGCTGGGGGGACTTGTTGCCGGAGATCAGGTCCTGCGCCCCGGCCCAGATCTTGTCGGCCAACCCCGGGATCGGCCCGTCGTCGGCGGTCTCCCAGTTGAACGCGTGCCGGATCGTCCCGGCCTTCACGCCCTCCTGGTAGAGCTCGTAACCGGCCTTGTACACCGGACCCGCGTCGGCCGGCGGGCTGTAGCCCTTGATCGCCGGGATCAGGCCGTCGGCCTTCACCGAGTTGTCGAGGTTGCCCTTGTCGGTCTGGAACGCCAGCGCGAACGTCTTCGCCGCCTTCAGGTTCTTGGCCTTCGAGCTGACCAGCAGGCCGCCACCGGTGTAGGCCGGGACCAGTTGCTTGCCGTCGTCGGAGGGAAAGTTGAAGACCCCGATGTCGAACGCCGGCTTCTTGGAGTCGGCCGCCGAGGCGAACCAGTTGCCCATCGGGTACATCGCGCCCTTGCCGTCGAGGAACGCCTGCTCGGTGGCGGCGTAGTCGCGCGAGATGTCCTGCTTGTTGATGTAGCCCTGCTTGGCCAGGTCGGAGACCTTCGTGAGGGCCTTGACGAACGCCGGGTCGGCGAACTTCACCTTGCCCGCGCGGCGCTGGGTCATCCAGTCCGGGTTGGTGCCGTAGACGTCGGTGCTGACCGTGCCGGTGAGGACCAGGCCGGAGGCGAACGCGTCCTTGCCGCCACCGACGACGAACGGCGTGTAGCTCTTCGCCTTGAGCTTGGCCGAGGCGTCCAGCAGCTCGGCCCACGTCTTCGGGGCCGACGTGATGCCGGCGTCGGCGAACATCTTCTTGTTGTAGTAGATCGGCGGGATGGTCTGGGTGTTCGCCGGCAGCTGATAGATCTTGCCCTTGATCAGGCCCGCGTCCGGGAACACGAAGTCCTTGAGCTCGTCCTTGGACCACTCGGCCAGGTTGCCGGCCTCGGCGAACCCGCTCGGCGTCACCGCGATCATCACGTCCGGGAACTGGCCGGACTGCAGAAGCTGTTTGGCGTAGTTGGTGCGGTCGCCGGCGCTGGGCGCCGTGAGCCGCTTGACACTGATCTCAGGGTGCTTGTCGGTCACCCGCTTGATCGCGGCGTCCCAGTACTGCGGAGTGAGGTTGGGCGATTCGAAGGTCAGGAAGCTGATCTCCTGCTTGGCGCCGCTCTTCGACTCGCCGGCCTTGTCGTCAACGCTGCATCCACTCAGGGCGGTGACGGTCGCAAGCGCGACCGCCGCCCCGAGCGCAAATATCTTTTTCATAGAGCAAACCCTTTCCTCGCCCTGTGGGGCGGCCGGCTCGCGTAGTGAACGCGGTCACAGCCCGCAGAAATTGGATCCGATGTATCCGGCCATGTCAAGCGCCTAATCACGGGTTTGCCCTGGTTGAGCGGGCGATTCATGGGATGAATGGGCTTATCTGAGGCAGCAGGAGGCGGCGACGGGAGGTACCGGTGCGGTAACATCGACACCCGTCGATCTCATCGGCTTCCGCGCCGGCAAAGGCGTCCGCTGCACCGCCGACCGCAAAAACCGCAATCGTTACCATCGCGCACGCGGGCGTGCTCGTGCGAGCTTTGCGGGCATGATCGTGCGCGCCTTTCCGCCGGACGGCAGAGCTGTCGGCCACGCGAGCGGGTTATGCGAACGAACGGCGGCTACGGCAGCAACCTGCCACCAGGATCGTGGGTCTTGAGGGGGAACTTCCGCACCGCGAGCCACACCGTCAACAGCGCCACGGCCAGCACCGCCAGCGCCCCCGGCGCCCGGGTCGCCCGCGCCAGGTTGTACCCGTCGGGCAGCACCAGGAACGACAGCGCGGCCGTGACCGGGACCAGCCAGCGCCACTCCGCACCGGCCGCGGCCAGCACCGCGAGGGGCAGCAGCCAGTACCACGGATGGAACACCGGTGCCAGCAGCGTCGTGGCGAGCAGCGCCAGGCCGGCGGCGTGCACCACCTCGCGGGTGTCCCGGCCACGCGCCCGCCACCACAGCACCACCAGCACGACGAGCAGGACCGCCAACCCCACGGTACGGGCGACCGCGATCGCCGTATCAGCGTGACCGAGATAGCCGACGGCGATGCCCACGCCGGTGGGCAGGGAGGTCCACTGCACCGAGTCACCGCTGTGCCGCAGGCCGGTGACCCAGCCGAAGCCCAGCCCGGTAACCGCCGCCACCGCCCCGTAGGCGGCGACACATCCCAGCCCGACCCACCCCGCCGCCCGGGCCAGCGCCGGGAGGCGCCGCTCCGGGCGTACCGCCAAAAGGACCGCGAACGGCAGTGCGATGCCGGCGGTGGCCTTGACCGCGAGCGCCGCGCCGAACAGGGCCCCGGCGAGCACGGGCCGGCGGCGGGCGGCGTAGACCAGCCCCGCCAGCACCAACCCGATCATCAGGGCATCGTTGTGCGCCGCCGAGACGAGGTGCACGCCCACGAGCGGAGCGGCCAGCCCGAGCCAGGCGGCCCGCGACCCGTCCACCCCGCTGGCGCGCGCCAGCCGGGGCAGATAGGCCGCGGCGAGCAGCACGCCGGCGACCGCGACGAGCCGGAGCAGGCCGACCGCCACCCACAGGTGACCGCCGGAGATCGCGACCGCCGCGGCGGCAAACCCTATGTACAGCGGACCGTACGGCGCCGGCGTCTCCCGCCAGATCAGCGAAATCGAGTCCAGCCACGGGCAGGGCAGCGCCGCCGCACCCACCGCGTACGGGTCCAGCCCGGCCGCGTACACAGCACCCTGGCAGGCGTACGCATAGACGTCCCGGCTGCCCAGCGGCGGCGCCAGGGCCAGCGGCGCGCACCAGAGCGCCGCGGTCGTCAACACCCACCGAAGCGTTGGCCGCAGCCGGCCGGCCAGCGACCACGCCAGGACAAGAAGGCCGGTGCCGACGAGCCAGGCGACGAGGGCCAGCGGCGCGCGGGTCCACGCGGCGGCCACGGTCGGCGCCGGGTCACGGTGCGGCAACGCTCCGCCGACGTATGCCGCGACCGCGAGCGCGACGGCGCCCGCAAGCCCGACGTAACGCGCCGTACCCAGCCCAAATCGACCTGACACGACGCCCATGCTCGCACGCTTCGATCCCGGTGATTCGCAGCCGTGGCGGGCCCGGATGGGTCGGAGTGAGGAAAACCTCGGCGGCGGAATCCGGGGCCCGCACGATCGAACCGCTGACGCCCACCGGCCGTACCAGTGTGTAGTCCGGCCCCGGCCGGCAACTCGACAGCACTAGCGCCGACCGGCCACCAGCCCGGCCGGCGCTAGGCGGAAGGGACGACGATGACATCCACCCCATCCACCCCGGTAGCCGCGCGCGGCGGCGGGTCGGGACGGAGGCGAGGCACCGCCCTGGTCGCGGCCGGCCTCCTCGTGGGCGCGGCGGTATACGGACTCGGACCGACGTCGGCGGCGGCGTCCAGCCATCGGGAGGCGCCGCTGGTGGCCGCCGACCCGGCGGTGGACAACACCGACTTCTACGCGTTCGTGAGCCCGGACAAGACGGACACCGTCACGTTCGTGTCGAACTGGGTTCCGTTCCAGGAGCCGAACGGCGGGCCGAACTTCTTTCCGTTCGCCACCGACGCCTCGTACCTGGTGAACGTCGACAACGACGGCGACGCCCGTCCCGATGTCAAGTTCCGGTGGTCGTTCAAGAACATCGACAAGCGCGGTAACGCCACGTTCCTGTACAACAACGGTCCGGTCACCTCGCTCGACGACGCGAACCTTCTCTTCCGCCAGGTGTACACGCTGGAGCGGTGGGCCGACGGCGACAACTGGAAGACCCTCGTCAAGGACGCGCCGGTCGCGCCGTCGCGGGTCGGCCAGGCTTCGATGCCGGACTACAAGAAGCTGCGTGACCAGGCCTCGCTCTCGCTCAACGCCGGCTTCAAGGCGTTCGCCGGCCAGGCCGACGACCCGTTCTTTGCCGACCTGCGGGTGTTCGATCTGCTCTACGGCGGCAACCTCAGCGAGGTCGGCCAGGACACGCTCGGCGGCTACAACGTCAACACTCTCGCCCTGCAGGTCCCCGTCAACGACATCGCGCTCAAGCGGGACGCGCGCCGCAACCCGATCTTCGGGGCGTGGGCGACCGCCGAGCGGGACCGCGTCCAGGTCAACGGGTTCGGCGGCAACAACCGCGAGGACGGCAGCGCCAACAGCAACGGCAGCGGCAACGACAACAACGACCGCTACAAGTTCGGCGACAAGAACAACAACACCAAGAACTACGACGACAGCAGCAAGTACCAGGACAAGAACCGCAGCAAGAACAAGGACCGCGACGGTTACCGCGGCAACCGCGACAACGACCAGGTCCAGGTGTCCCGGCTCGGTAACCCGCTGGTCAACGAGGTCGTCATGCCGGTCGGCCTGAAGGACGCGTTCAACTCGCTGTCTCCGGACAAGGACGGCCGGATCAAGGAGGTCGTCGATCGGGTACTCGACCCGGAGCTACCCAAGCTGATCCAGGGCATCTACAAGATCCAGGCCCCGCCCGGACCGCGCGCCGACCTCGCCGAGATCTTCCTGACCGGCGTCACCACCCGGGCCGGCGGCCCGATCAAGGCCGACCTCAACTCGCAGCTCAACAACACCGACGCCGACCGCAACAAGTTCGTCGCCTCGGAGATGCTGCGGCTGAACATGTCGGTCGCGGTCAACAAGAGCCCCAACCGGCTCGGCGTGCTCGCCGGTGACCTGCAGGGCTTCCCGAACGGCCGGCGGCTGACCGACGACGTGGTCGACATCAGCATCCAGGCCGTGGAAGGCGCGGCGCAGTCCGGCAAGCTGGTGGACGCCCTCAAGGATGGCGACAAGGTCAACGCCAACGACCGCGGGTTCTTGACCACCTTCCCGTACGTGGCGCTGCCCAACGCCAACGGCGTCAACACCCGCGGCAACGTCGACCCCAACAAGGTCGGCTTCTTCGGCGGGTCCGGCAACGGTGGCCCGATGGCCGTCGGTGGCCTGGCCGCGCTGGTGGCGCTCGCCGGGTTCATGTTCAGCTGGTACCGGCGCCGCAACCGGCTCGCGCCGGCCACGGTCGGGGCGAGCACCGATGGCGAGCACGCCGCGGCACCGGCTCCCGGCGGCACCGTGCTGCTCGAGGCGGCCGAGCCCGCCGACAAACCGGACGAGCCCAGGTCCGGCTACAGCGGTCGCCGCCGGGCCGCGGGTGAGGACACGTCCG